>Ga0187847_10000968_pt1 | contig 27764 bp, 28 predicted proteins | sample June2016WEW_4_10_FD_132458 | JGI IMG/M metagenome (GOLD analysis project Ga0187847, IMG submission 132458) | Peatland microbial communities from SPRUCE experiment site at the Marcell Experimental Forest, Minnesota, USA - June2016WEW_4_10 | ecosystem: Environmental > Terrestrial > Soil >...
AAGGCGGTCGCCGAGCAGAACGATATCGGCAGAGACGGCGAGGAAATGGAAATTCCGGATCTCAGCGATATCATCGTGGTCGCGCTGTTGATGGCGTCGTTCTCGACGGACCCGACTGCGTTGCAGGTGGCAATGGAAGGTGTGCCCGCCGTCTTTCGCCTGCGGCTCAACGAAAAGAAGACCGCCGGCATCATCAAGGAATTCGCCGCCGAAGTCAGCGCGCTGCGCAGTGCGCTAGGCTCTTAAAACAGACGAGATCGACGCGGCGACGTAGCGGACGTTGTGCGGCGTGACGCCCGCGACGTTCATGCGGCTGTCTGCCAGCATGTAAATATGGTGTTGCTCGCGCAGGCGCGCGACCGCCTCGCCCGAAACCCCCAGCTGCGAAAACATGCCGTGCTGCCGTTCGAGAAAGTCGAATTCGTCGCCACCGGTCGTCTCGCGCAGATTCGCCGCGAGCAGCTTGCGCATCGCCTCGATGCGCGCTCGCATGCCCTCGAGTTCCTGTATCCAGGCCGCACGCAGCGGTGCATGCGCGAAAATATGCGCGGCGATCGCTGCTCCGTGGTCCGGCGGCATCGAATAGATGCCTCTGGCGATCTGCAGCACGTGGCTCTGCATCGTCTGCGCACCCGAATCACTCTCGCCGATGGCGATCAGCGCACCCAAGCGCTCGCGATACACGCCGAGGTTCTTCGAAAACGACACGGCGACCAGTGACTCGGGCAGACTCGAAGTCACGAGGCGCACGCCGGCGACGTCCGCATCCAGGCCCGCGCCAAAGCCCTGATAGGCGAGATCTAGAAACGGCATGAGCCGCCGCCGCAGCAGCACCTCGGTGAGCGCACGCCATTGCTCGATCGTCAGATCTGCACCGGTCGGGTTGTGGCAGCACGCGTGCAGAAGCACGACGCTGCCCGGGGCGGCCAAATCCAATTTTTCGAGCATTGCATCGAAGCGCAGGCGATGGGCTGCAGTGTCGTAGTATGGATAGGGTTCGAGCCGCAACCCGCAATTGCCCAGCAACGGCGCATGGTTTCCCCAGGTTGGATCGCTCAAATAGACCGTGCTCGCCGGCGCCGCCGCGCGTATCAATTCGGCGCCCACGCGCAGAGCGCCGCAGCCGCCCGGGGCCTGGACGATGCGCACGCGGCTGCGTTCGGCCGCGGACCGCGAGTCGCCGAGCACGAGGTCGCCGACCGCCTCGTTGAATTCTGCGCGGCCGGCCGCCGCGACATAGGATTTCGTCGTCTGCATCGAGAGCACCGCGAGTTCTGCGCTGCGCACGCAATCGAGCACCGGAGTATTGCCGCTCAAGTCTCTGAATACGCCGACACCGAGATCGACTTTCTGCGCCGAGATGTCGGCGCGGAATGCCGCCATGACTCCCAGAATCGCATCCTCTTTCAAGCGGACGAGGTGTTCAAACAAATCGGCATCCCCAGCGGCTCTAAACAACCATTATAGCGGCGGCAGGCAAGCCGCATGGCGGAGAATAACTCCCAGACAATTGCTAAGATTCGCGCGCTGCTGACAAGGAGAGGTCCCTGTGAAAGCCCTAAAACGCGCGCGTGCCGACGTCGTTGCCATGATTGCTGCGGCGGGCTTGGGGATTTTTCCGCTGGTCGCGCTGCGACCCGCGAACGCGGATCCGGCCGGTGGTGTCGCGAGTTCCGACGCCGGGTCGGGCGCAGCCGATGCCGGGCTGGAGGAGGTAGTCGTGTATGCGCGCCGCCGTAGCGAGAAGCTCGCGGACGTTCCGCTTGCCGAAACTGTCGTGAGCGCCGCGGACATCGCGGGTCAAAACGCGATCACCGTCGAGGACGCGCTGCGCGAAGTGCCCAATACGATGGCTTTCCAATCCGCACGCTCGGTCTCTGCGCTCGAGGTTACGATGCGCGGCCAAACTGCGATTCCGTCGGCGATCGTCTACGATCCCGCCGTGGGGCTTTACGTCGACGGCGTTTATGTCGCCGGTGGTCAAGGAGCGCTCTCCACGATGCTCGACATCGACAATATCGAGGTGGTGCGCGGTGCACAGGGAACCCTGTTCGGTCGCAACAACACCGGCGGGTCGATATCGGTCAACACGCGCCGGCCATCCACGGATGCCTACAGCGCGGAATTCTCGGGTTCGGCGGGCAATGAGGACCTCATCGGCGCGCGCGCGATTGTCAATTTCCCGATCAGCTCCACGTTCGCGGTACGTTTTGCATATCAAAACAACCAGCACGAAGGTTGGGGCAGTAGTGTGGCGACCGGCCAAACGAATTTCATGAATCAGCACCGCAACGAATTTCGCGCCGGCGCGCTGTGGCAGCCGTCGACCGATTTCGACGCGTATTTCACCTACGACCGCTTCAGCGCGAACGAGGTCGGAGCGCTGCTGCATCCGCTGCCCGGCACGATCGCCGCCGAGATTCCCGGCGACGTCGTGCCTGCGAATTTCTATCAGACGGATACCGGAGTGCCGGGCCATTACGACGACGCGGTGACCGAGGCCTACCATTTGATCCTGCGGGAGCATTTCAGCGATGCCTTGAACGCCAAGTTGATCCTGGGCTATCGCGATTTGCTCGCGACCAACAATTACGACGCCGATGCGATGGCGGCCTCTATCGCCGACGTGATCTTGAGCAATACCTCGTATCAGAAGTCCATGGAGCTGCAGTTGTCGGGCGCCGCGCTCGAACAGCGCCTCGATTGGGTCGGCGGTCTCTATTGGTTTCGCGACAACGGCAGCGTGCCCTCGGACCTCGCGCCCGGGTTGTCGTCGCCGTACCCGACGCTCGAGACCAACGCGGTCGAAAACCAATCGACAGCCGGCTTCCTGCACGGCGAGTATCATTTCACGCGCGACTGGAGTCTCGCGGCGGGCCTGCGGCGCACCGAAGACAAGCGCGTGGTCGAAGACGACTCCTACCAGCAGATACCTGTCCCGGGAGGCGGCAACTTTCAGGTCTGCACGATTTTGGATGCGAGCACGGGACTTCCGCTCGGCTACCCGCCGGGCGGCCCGTGCCCGAACATCGACAAGGAAGTCGAGTATGGATACTGGTCCTGGGAGGCGAGCCTGCGCCATCGGATCGACGATGACGTGACCACGTATTTCCGGTCCGGCCGCGCGCAGCGTTCCGGCGGCTGGAATCTCCCGCTGAGTTCCTTGCAGGACGCACCTTATCGCCCCGAGACGTTGACCGACTTCGAGCTGGGCCTGAAGGCGCGAATTCTCGACGGGGCCGGCGCGATCAATGCGGCCGCGTTTACAGGCAATTATGACGATATGCAACGCCTGCTCGCGAAGCTCGTCGACGGTACACCGGTGACCGTCGTGATCAATGCGGGCCGGGCACGCGTCAGCGGGGTCGAGCTCGAGGGCGATGCGCATCTGTCGGAGCCAGTTTCGCTGCAAGCGAGCGTTGGATATACGGACGCCCGCTATCTGCAATTCACCGACACGTTTGGCAACAACGCGTCGAACAACAAGTTCTATATGACGCCGGAATTTCAGGCAAGTCTCGCGGGCATGCTCGGTATCCCGCTGCCTGACGGAAAACTACTGCTGCGCACCGACTTTACGTGGCGCGATACCGTCCAATTCAACGTCATCAACGACAATAATGCTTCCGGACCCGTCGACCTACTGGGCGCTCGCGCGGCCTACACAGCGCGTGATGAGGTTTGGGAACTCGCACTGTTCGGCACGAACCTGCTGGACAAACAATACGCCTACAACGGCGGCACGATTCTCAACGCGGCCGGCGCGGCGGTCGCGAGCTGGCAAGCGGCCGCCGACCGGCGCCTATTCGGCATCGAGTTCAGCTATCGCATACGCGCTGCGGCTCGATAGCGATCGCCGGTAGGCCTGGCGCCTTCGCGCGCGACGATTGCCCGTCAACTTGCGATGCGTTATATGGCTGGGACGAATGCACGACCGAAGCTCATTCCACCGATTCGGAACCTTCGTGGCTCGCGCACGATGTCGGCGGGAGGTCCGTCTATTACAACGACTTCGATGAGTACATGTGGCGGAGCTTTCCAAAGGTGTTCGGTTCAGTCGTGATCGCGACGCTCGTACTCTTGTTCGCCGCGTTCCGTTCATATCTGCTGCCAGTCAAGGCCGTGGTCGCAAATTTGCTCGCGATTGCGGCGGGCTACGTCATCGCAGTCGCAATCTTCCAGTTCGGATGGCTCCACAGCTTGGTCGGCCTGGAGCGGCCGTTCGCGGCGATCGCGCTGGAAGTGCCGCTGATGATTTTTTGTTTGAGCTTCGGGCTATCCATGGACTACGAGTTGTTCCTGCCGTTTCGCATTCAGCGTGAATATCTGCTCGATGGTGACAACGATCGTGCGACGGTTGGCGGCCTATCCGCAGTCGCGCCCGCGATCACCGGCGCAGGCCTGATCATGGCCGTCGTGTTCGGCGCATTCGTGGTGCCGGCCTTCATGAGCATCGCCGGCCGCTGGAATTGGTATCCGGGCCGCCGGCAGGCGCCTCAGCCTCGGCGGCGGTCGCCATTTGAAGACAGTGCACCAAGTGACATTTGACGGAGTTAAGGTTTAGGCTGTGAGGCTTGCCTGACCTTCAAACCACTGATCACGGGAGACAGATCTCATGGCGCTTTGGAAAGAAACGACTACGCCCGCCACCACGGGCACGGTAACTCCTCCGGCGGCAGCGGCAGCCACACCACCGGAGCGCAGTTCTGTTGACGCCAACGCGGCGATCGCAATGCGTCGGCCCCCGCCGCCGCGTCCCGATACGCCGGCGGTGCGTGCCGAGGCCGGTGAATCGGTGATCGCAGCCAACCTCTCGATCGAGGGAAAGATCGAAGGGACCGGCAACGTGCGCATCGCGGGCCGCTTCAAGGGCGACGTCAAAATCGACGGAAACTTCAACATCGAGCCTGGCGCGCATCTGACGGGCCAAGTCTTGGCCGCCGTCGTAATCGTCGGCGGCGAGTTGCAGGGCAACATCGGCTCCGCCAAGCGCATCGACGTGCTCGACGGTGGGGTCATTGTCGGCGACGTCAAAGCAGGCGCGATCACCGTCGCCGCGGGCTCACGCATGCGCGGGCACGTGGAATTCGGCTGGGGTGACGAGAAAATCGCCGGCAGCGTCGAAACCAAGAAATACGGCGCTACCGGTGAAGGCAACTAGCGATGAATGCGGCTCGTCAGGGTTCGGTCGGTGCAACGCGGATTTGCCCGCACTGCAAGGCGACCGTTCTGGTGAGCGCCAACATTTGCCCTGGTTGCCAGCATCATCTGCGCTTCAACGCGGCCGTCACTGAGCCACAGACCGCCGCTATTTCCGCGATGCGCGTCGATGGAAGCATCGAGCATATCGGCGCGGCGGATGAGCAGTGCGAATACTGCGTCGTCGTGGCGATCACCAACGAGCGGGGCGAGAAGATCGCGAGGCAGGTCGTCGGCGTCGGCGCCCTGCAACCCGGGGAGCGCCATTTGTACACATTTTCCGTAGACCTCATGCCGTCGCGCGGCGGCGTCGAGAGAAAGCGCGGTTGAACGATCGTGCCCAGTGTCAGCCGGAGATCTTGCGTTCGATGTCGATGAAGCGCAGGAATTCCGCGCGCGTGCTGGCGTCGTCGCGAAAAGTGCCGAGCATTTTGCTCGTCACCATCGACACACCGCGCTTGTGAACGCCGCGGGTCGTCATGCATTGATGCACGGCGTCGATCACGACGCCGACGCCGCGAGGCTGCAGCACGTCGTTGATGCACCCTGCGATCTGCGCCGTGAGCTTTTCCTGAACTTGAAAGCGGCGCGCAAAGCCCTCTACGACGCGTGCGAGTTTGCTGATGCCGACGACCCGGTCGGTGGGCAGATAGCCGACGTGGGCTCGTCCGATGATGGGCGCCATATGATGTTCGCAAAACGACTCGAACGAGATGTCGCGCAACACGACCATCTCATCGTAGCCGTCGACTTCCTCGAAGGTGCGCCGCATGTACTCGCCGGGGTCGCTGCGATACCCCGAAAACCAGTCGGCGTACGCGTTCACGACGCGTTTAGGCGTCTCCTGCAGTCCTTCGCGATCCGGGTCTTCACCGGCCCAAAGCAGCAGCGTTTTCACGGCCGCCTCGGCTGCCGTGCGCGATACCTTGCGATTGACGGCGCGATTCTTGGTTTTTATCATCGTTATCCTTCCGATCCTGCGGCTGCGATCAAACACCGAGAATACCACCGCGGGGTGCGCGGGTCCCGCCGGGCGTGTCGTGAGGCCGCGCCATGAATTCTTGTGACGGCGGCGAGGGCCGAACCCTGAACATATTGGACGGTGTTTGATGATTACAAGGAGGTAATGACAAATTCGTGTGATGACCGCGGCCGCTCGGCACGTCTAGTATCGTTTTCAATCGGCTGGCTTGGAATCGTTAACAACTGGAAAGGAGAATCTATGCGTATTCAATTGTTGAGGTTGGTTGCTGTGAGCGCACTCGGCCTCGTCGCGACGTCGCCCTCGTGGGCCGACAACCCGGGACATCACCCTGCGTATCTGCACGCGCTCTCGGATTTGCGCGACGCGCGCGCCCATTTGCAGCACTTTGCCTCCGAGCAGGTCATCGACGATGAGCTGCGTGCGATCGACGAAATCGACAAGGCGATTGGCGAGGTCAAGCGCGCCGCGATTGAAGACGGCAAGAACATCGAAGATCACGTGCCGGTCGATGCCCATATGAACCGCACGGGCCGCTTCCACAAGGCTTTGGAATTGCTCGACAAGGCACGTCGCGATGCGTCCGGCGAGGAAGACCAGCCGAGCACGCAGGGTCTGCAGCTGCGCGTGATCCATCACATTGATGAAGCTCATCATGCCATCGAGCATGCGCTGCGCGATGTGTTCCGCGGCCAGTGAGCTGCCTTCGTATCTGAGCTGATATCTTCTGCTGATGTGCGGCCCGCCCAAGCTTGGGCGGGCCGATTTAACCCGCGCACGCAGCGTATGATTCGCATCTAATGAGTTCCACATTTGTTTGTCGTCGGACGGCGGCGGCGGCCGGCGTGGCCTTGGCGGGATTGCTTTCGCTCACATGCCGCGCCGGTCAAGCGCCCGAGACCTCGCCGCCGGCCGAGACCGCCGCACCCGACACCACGATCGACGAACTCGTCGTGACCGGCGAGCGCACCGGACCGGGGCTGTGGCATGTGCACGGCGCCACCGGCGAAGCGTGGATCATGGGTACGGTCTCGCCTTTGCCGAAGGACATCACCTGGCGCTCGCGGCAGCTCGAGCAGATACTCACGGGAGCCAAGGTCGTCCTCGTCGGCAAACCCTTCGAAATCGGCATCCTCAGGGCATTGTGGCTGTTCATCACGCAGCGCGACCTGTTGATGGTTCCGGGCGGCCGCACCTTGAAAGATGTGATGGCACCCGATCTGTACAACCGATTCGAAACGCTGCGCGCGAGATACAACAGCGACCCCGACAAGTGGGCGCGCTACCGCCCGATCATCGCGACGGCGTTTCTCGAGCAGGCAGCGCTGCGCCAGGTCGGGCTCTCCGCTCACCTGGATATCGGCAACGAAGTCCGTGCGCTCGCGCGCAAGCACGATGTGCGGATCGAGGAGCTCAAGATCGCCGGGGTTCGCGATTTTCTCGACGCGCTCAAGGCAATGCCGCCCGCGACCGAGAACACTTGCGTCGTCGCGGCATTGGCGACCATCGAGACCGGGCTGCCGCGGCTGGTCGCGCGAGCACAGGCGTGGGTGACCGGCGATCTCGAGCGCATCGAAAGCTTGCCCGAGTCGGCCGAAGTCGAGGCATGTCTCGCATCCTTGAGCGGCGATGCACGCGCGAGCGACTTGCTCGCGCAGATACGGCGCACCTGGCTCGAGAGTCTCGATGCGCATATGCGCGCTGGGGATGTGACGGTCGCGGTCATCAACATGGATTTATTGCTCGAGCGCGGCGGATTGCTGGCGCAGCTCAAGGAACGCGGCTACTCGGTCGATGCACCCTGATCGGTCTTTGCCGCCAGCGCGTCGAGTATCTCCTCGACGAGAGCCGCCCCGTGGTATGCAAAGCCGGTATAAACCTGCAGCAAATTCGCACCGGCGCGCAAAGTCGCCAAGGCAGTCTCCGCGCTCGTGATGCCGCCGACGCCGATGATCGGAAATCCCGCTCCGAGCGCGTCGCGCAGTTGCGCGATCACCGAAATCGAACGCGCGTGCAGCGGTTCGCCGCTGAGGCCGCCCAATTGGTTGGGCGGCAATTGGGCCGCAAAGGCGCGAAGATCCGATGAGGTATTGGTGGCAATGACGCCGTCGACTTGCAGCGCGCGCAGATGCACTGCGAGCGCCGAGATTTGATCGGCGTCGAGATCGGGCGCAATCTTGACGAGCAGCGGCACGCGCGAGCCTGAACCACGGGCGAGCTCTTCGCGCGTATCCAGCAGCGCTCCGACGATCCGATCGAGCCCATCTCGGCCCTGGAGCTCACGCAGCCTCGCGGTATTCGGTGAGGACACGTTGATCGCGACGTAATCGGCGTGTGCGTAGACCTTTCGCAGGCAGGCCACGTAATCTTCGGCGGCACTCTCGATCGGGGTATCGAAATTCTTTCCGATGCTCACGCCGCGAACGCCGAGGTAACGGCTGCGGGCCAGCTGTGCGACGAGATGATCGACGCCCTTGTTGTTGAAGCCCATGCGATTGACGATCGCATGCGCGCCACGCAAGCGAAACATGCGCGGCTTCGGATTGCCGGGTTGTGGCCGCGGCGTCACGGTTCCGAGCTCGATGTGACTGAAACCGAGCGCTCCCAGGGCATCCAGGTAGTCGCCGTTCTTGTCGAATCCGGCAGCAAGCCCGAGCGGATGCGCGAATGACAGGCCGAAGCAGTGTACGCCCAACCCAGCCGCGACCTCGGGGGCGCGCCAGCAGGGACTCACGAGTTTCAATCCGGTCAGCGCGAGCCGATGCGAAAGCTCCGGATTCAGGCGCGTCAGAATCGGCATCGAGGCGCGCGCAAGCGCGGCCGGTGCGCGCCATTTCATGCGGCCGTTCGCGCCGTCAGCAGCGGCGCGACCGCGGCCGCGAGAGCAGTTCCCAAAACGACATGCTGCGGGGCATCGAGATGGATACCGTCTACAGCACTGGATTGCGTGACGCTGCCTGCGTCAAAAAAATGGGCGCCGAGGTCTTTGGCGGTTTCCCGGTAGGCCTCGGCGAGACCGGCGGATTTGCCTTCGGCGTTGCTGAACTTTCGCGCGAGCGGGCCGCGCGGATTGCGGATCGGCGGTGGCGCGACGACCAAGATCGGCGGCACCGGCATGCCGGGTTCGATCGGCGCCTGCCGAATTGCGCCGATCAGGCTTGCGATTCCCTGCGCCGAATGCCAGATGTCGTGCGGATGCACGGACTGAAAGTCGTTGGTGCCCAGCATCAAGATCACGAGCGCCAACGGCGAATGGATCTCGATGCGCTGTGCGAGCCCAACGATGCCGCTGCGCCCCGCTTTGAAAGGGTCTTCCCAGACCGTGCGTCGTCCATTGAGGCAGTCCTCGATGACCCGCACCTGGCGCGCAGCTTCGTTCAACTCGAGCTCGAGCACACCCGGCCATCTCTGCGAGAACGGCAGGCGATTGCGTGTGGTGGGCACGATGCCCCAGGACAGGGAGTCCGAATAAACGAGTATCTGTTGCATGGTTCCGTTAACTTACGCGCGCCGTTCGTGCGGGGCAATATGCCCGGCCATTCCGGCGGCGCGCTTCAGCGGTTAGCGAAGTCCAGCCGCCAACCGCCCGTGGAGTCCGATAGTTTGGCGAAGCCGCCGTAGTCCAAGTGGAATCGCAGCGAGGAATCCACAGGCAATTCCAAGGCGATCGCGATCAATGCGCGCAGCGGTCCCGCGGTCCCGACGACCATCAAGCTTTCCGCTTGCGACTGCAGCAGCGATTCCCACGCGGCGCCGAGTCGCGCGAACAATTCCGCGTAGGTTTCGCCGCCGGGCGGTGACAGGCCCCAGACGTCCCGCGCCCAGACATCGGTTTGCACGCGGGGAATGTCGGCCCACAGGCGACCCTCCCACTGGCCGAAATTGAGCTCCTGCAGGCGCGCGTCAACCCGTAGCGGCGAGCCGAGTTCGACCGAAAGGTAGGCTGCGAGGCGCATGCAGCGCTGCGCATCGGTCGTCACGATCGGCGCCTGCTTGGGCAGATGCGGCGGCAGGCGTTCGGCCGCTGCTGCAAAGTCCGGCCCCACGCCGAGGTCGAGGCGGCCATAGCACAGGCCCGCCGAATTCTCGGGCTTAGTATGCCGAATTAGAAATACGTCCATGCCGCGAGCGCTCCCAAATAGAATCCTACCTCGGTCAGCTGCTGTGTGGCGCCTAGATAATCCGCCGCGTACCCACCGAGGTACTTCTTGACGTAAGGGACGAAGGCGATCCGAATGACGATCGCGGCGGCAAGTCCGATGAGGCCGGCTGTACCCAGCAGGGTCGCCGGCAGAAAGCCCGTGAGCAAGGCAAAACAGAGTTCACCGACGGACACGTGCGGTCGCGCCGCCTCGCGCCCGTGCGGGGCCGGTGTTTGGATCGCAATTGCGGTGACCACGAGCGCGCGGCTCGCCGTGTGCGCGGCGATCATGATGACGCCGAGCCCGATAGTTGGCGGCAGCGCGAACACGAGGCTCGCGGCAGACAGAGCCATCAGCGCGTTGTATTTGGTGAACAGGAAAAATACGACGATCAACATTCCGAAACTTCCCAGCCGGTTCGCCGCTTTGGCATCCGGCGGTTTCTCCGCGGGTTTGGCCGAACTCAGCAAGCAGCAGGTATCGGCCAGCCCGAGCTCGTGGACCGCCCCGGTGATCAGCATCGTTGCGAGCATCGACAAGACCACGGCGACGCTCGTGGGCCAAAACGCGGCGGCGCCCCAATAGGCGGCGCCGCCCGCGGCACCGACCACCGCGCCGACGAGCGGCAAAAAACGCGCTGCCGAATCGACGCGGGTTTTGCCGCGAATGACCCATGGCGGCACCGGAATGCGCGTGAAATAGCGCAGCGCCAACAAAAACAAGCGCCACTGCGCGATCATGCGCGTTTGCGTCGGCTCGATTGGACCGCGAGAGGCGGCGTCTGCGCGAGCGCGGCCCGCAAATAGCCGCCGGTGTGCGAAGCCGGATTGGCCGCGATGCTCTCCGGCGTGCCGGTCGCGACGATTCGTCCGCCGCCGTCGCCGCCCTCGGGGCCAAGATCGACGACCCAGTCGGCGGTCTTGATCACGTCCAAGTTGTGTTCGATGACGATCACGGTATTGCCTTCGTCGCGCAGCCGATGCAGCACGGTCAGCAGCAGCGCAATGTCGGCGAAGTGCAGCCCGGTGGTCGGTTCGTCGAGAATATAGAGCGTGCGTCCTGTGGCGCGCTTGGACAGCTCCTTCGCGAGCTTGACGCGTTGTGCCTCGCCTCCCGACAAGGTCGTCGCGCTTTGGCCGAGACGCACGTAGGAGAGTCCGACATCGAGCAGCGTCTGCAGCTTCGGCTGCACGGTCGGCACCGCGGCGAAGAACGGCAGCGCCTCTTCGATCGTCATTTCCAGGACTTCCTGGATATTTTTTCCCTTGAATCGTATCTCGAGGGTTTCCCGGTTGTAGCGCTTGCCCTTGCAGACGTCGCAAGGCACGTAGACGTCGGCAAGAAAATGCATTTCGACTTTGATGACGCCGTCGCCCTGACAGGCTTCGCAGCGGCCGCCCTTGACGTTGAAGCTGAAGCGGCCGGGTTGATAGCCGCGCGCGCGCGACTCCGGCACGCTCGAGAAAATTTCGCGGATCGGCGCGAACAATCCCGTATAGGTCGCCGGGTTCGAGCGCGGCGTACGTCCGATCGGGCTCTGGTCGATCTCGATGACCCGGTCGATGTAATCGAGTCCCTCGATGCGCTCGAAGTGCGCAGTGCCGGGCGAGGCATGATTGAGCTGGGTCGCGACCGCGCGAAACAGCGTGTCATTGATCAGTGTGGACTTGCCGGATCCCGATACTCCCGTGACACAGGTCATGAGCCCCAACGGGAACTCGGCGGTCACGTTTTTCAGATTGTTGGCGGTCGCACCCGAGATACGCAGCAGCCGTTTGGAATCCACCGCTCGGCGCTGCTCTGGGACCTCGATGCGCCGCCGCCCGCTCAAGTATTGGCCGGTGATCGAATCGGGATGCGCCGCGATTTCGTCCGCCGTGCCTTGTGCGACGACGCGGCCGCCATGTACGCCTGCGCCGGGTCCCAGGTCGACGACGTAATCGGCCTGGCGGATCGCGTCTTCGTCGTGTTCGACGACGATCACGGTATTTCCGAGATCGCGTAAATTGACGAGCGTGTCGAGCAGGCGCTGGTTGTCACGCTGGTGCAGTCCGATCGAAGGTTCGTCGAGGATATACATGACGCCGACGAGCCCCGATCCGATCTGGCTCGCGAGCCGGATGCGCTGGGCCTCGCCGCCCGAGAGCGTGTCGGCACTCCGATCGAGCGTCAGGTATCCCAGCCCGACGTTCGAGAGGAAGCCGAGCCGATCGCCGATTTCCTTGACGATCTTGACCGCGATTTCGCCGCGCCAGCCGGCCAGTGCGAGATCGCGGAAGAAATCGATCGCACGTGCGACCGACAGCGCCGAGATATCCGGCAGGCACTTGCCGTCGACGAACACGTTTCTTGCGGCGCGATTGAGCCGCGTCCCATGGCATTCGGGGCAAGCGCGCGACGAGCGGTACTTGGCGAGTTCCTCACGTACCGTGACCGACTCGGTTTCCTTGTAGCGGCGCTCGAGGTTGTTCACGATGCCCTCGAACGCATGTTTGCGTTTGACCGTTCCTCCCTTGCCGTCGAAATATTTGAATTCGATCTGCTCATCGCCGCTGCCGAACAGCACGAGTTTCTGAATGTCCGCGGAGAGACTCTCGAACGGCGCTTCGATTTCGAATTGGGTGTGCCGCGCGAGCGACTGGATCAGCTGGAAATAATAGGCATTGCGCCGGTCCCAGCCGCGCACCGCCCCTCCCGCGAGCGACAAATGCGGGTTGGCGACGATTTTCGAGGGATCAAAAAAATCCTGGGTGCCGAGCCCATCACAGGTCGGGCAGGCGCCGGCCGGGCCATTGAACGAGAACAACCGCGGTTCGAGCTCGCTCAGCGAGTAATTGCAGATCGGGCAGGCGAACTTGTCGGAAAACACCAACTCGGTACGGTCGGATTCCTCCATGAAGGCGACGCGGGCGACGCCGGACCCCAGCCGCAGCGCGGTTTCGAATGATTCGGCGAGGCGCTGGCCGAGATCGGCGCGCACCTTGAAGCGGTCGACGATCGCTTCGACGGTGTGCTTGCGGCGCACGTCGAGCTTCGGCGCCTGGTCGAGCTCGACCACCTTGCCATCGATGCGCGCGCGAAGGAACCCGCCCGCCTGCAGTTCATCGATGATCTCGGCGTGCTCGCCTTTGCGCTCCGCGACCGCGGGCGCGAGCAGCATCATCGCGGTTCCCTCGGGATGGCTCAGCACGGCATCCACCATCTGACTCACGGTCTGGGCGGCGAGATCGATATGGTGGTCGGGACATCGAGGCGTGCCCGCGCGCGCGTAGAGCAGTCGCAGATAGTCGTGGATTTCGGTCACCGTGCCGACCGTCGAGCGCGGATTGTGCGAAGTTGATTTTTGCTCGATCGAAATGGCTGGCGAGAGTCCTTCGATCGTATCCACGTCCGGCTTTTCCATCATCGACAGAAATTGGCGTGCGTAGGTCGACAGCGACTCGACATAGCGGCGCTGGCCTTCCGCATAGATCGTATCGAATGCTAGCGATGACTTGCCCGACCCGGATAGGCCAGTGAGCACGATCAGTTTGTCGCGCGGCAAATCCAGATCGATATTTTTCAGATTGTGCGTCCGGGCGCCCCGGATACGAATATATTGCATGTAACCGATCACTATACGCGTGAGGTCCAGCCGCGGTAAAACCGCGCCGGACAAGTGGGTGGCCCCGGCCGAGGCTCCGCTGGGGCCCGCGTTTCTCGGGAAACGCGCAGGCTAAGGTGCATCTTGGGGGCTTGCGGCCCGTGTACAATGGACCCATCAATGAAATTGGGGGTTCGTCATGTCTCGCGGGGTCAACAAGGTAATTTTAGTCGGCAATCTCGGAGCGGATCCGGAAACCCGTTCGATGCCGAGCGGCATGACCGTCACCAACATTCGCATTGCCACGAGTGAGTCATGGAAGGACAAGTCGTCCGGCGCCCAACAGGAGCGCACTGAGTGGCACAGCATCGCGCTATTCGGCCGTTTGGGTGAAATCGCCGCCGAGTACCTGCGTAAGGGATCCCAGGTCTTCGTCGAAGGCAAGCTGAGAACCCGAAAATGGCAGGATAAGCAGGGAAATGACCGCTATACCACCGAGATCATCGCCGATAACATGCAAATGTTAGGCGCCCGTGGTGGCGCAGCCGGCGGTGCCGACAGGTCCGCAGGTGCAAATGCTGCGCCGCCTCGCGACGACTACGATCAGTCCGCCGCACCGGCCGCCAGCGGCGGATCCGGCAAAGAGGATTTCGACGACGATATCCCGTTCTAGGGTCGAGTCCTACTGGCTCACGAGCTTTTGGCCCGTGTACGGATTGTAGTTGTAGCGCTCCGGAAACTCCTCGCCCGACGTCGGATCGATTTTCCGGCGCTGTACGGGGATTGGGGCTGCTGCCGGACCCGGTGAGGACGCAGCCGGCAGCGGCAAGGCCACCGGCGCTCGTGTGGCGGTCGCATTCACCGGTGCGGGCATCGGCGCCGGGGAAGTCGCTGGCGGCGCCATCGGCATGGGCGCGGTCGCGGGCGTCGCCGCCACAGCCATTGCCGGCGCAGCAGGCGCCCAAACGGGCAGCTGCCAGCTGAATCGCATGTGATAGAGCTTGTAGTTGATCGTCCCAACCAAGGTCGGATCCGGCAGGGCCATGCCGGACTGAGGCCGATACAGCACGAATTCGATACCGCGGTTGAACCTACCCAACATGGCGGTGAGTGCGGGCTTGATCAATGCCAGTGCGGCCTGGGCGCCCGGGTCATTTTGGTCGGCCGAAACGGCCTCGAGCACCTGACCGTTGATCGTCAGCCGTGAATGCAGCAATAGATCCGCCTTGTCATGCAGATCGACGAGACCATTTTCGCCGACTTGCGCCCGCGCGAGCGCGAACACGATATAGGGGTCGAGTGCTTGGAGAGCGTCGGCACGTCCGGCATTCGGAGTATCCCGCAATATCGCCTGGGCCAGCGCCGGCGGGATCCACCACACGAGGTAGAACTGTCCCGCGTCATTGGCCAAATGCTGCGTTTGGTGTGCCAAGGCTTCGGTGGCGGTGCTGACGGCGTCGGCGTCCGCGGCGCGAGAATCCCACGCAGGTGCGGCAAGCAGCGCAAGCCCAACGATCAGCGCGCCCGCCGCAGCGCGCGCTCCCCGCATGACGGCCCGAAATTCTGCCCTTTGACGCATTGATTGCCCCCTAACCGTGGATGTACGCGAGCGCATGGTTTTTATTGTGAAATCTCACCGGCCGCCACTATAGCTGCGATGCCGCCGCCCCTCATAGGGGGGCGCGGCCGACTACTCGTCGACGACGTCCTCGCCGGGGAACAACGCGTCACTGAAACCGAACTGGGTCAGGTCACGGATGCGCCGTGGATAAAGAATACCGTCGAGGTGGTCGACCTCGTGCTGGACCACGCGGGCATGGAAGTCTTGTACCGTGCGATCAATGGGCTGCCCAGCCGCATCGTAGCCCGTATAGTGCAGGTGGCGATAGCGCGGTACGACGCCGCGCATGCCGGGCACCGACAGACAGCCTTCCCAGGCCTCGTCCTGCTCGGCGCCGAGCGCGGTCAGGACCGGATTGATCAATACCGTGAACGGCACGAGCTCGGCGTCCGGATAGCGCGGATTTTGATCGATCCCGAAAATGACGACCCGCAATGGCACGCCGATTTGCGGTGCAGCAAGCCCGGCGCCACTCAGGTGCCGCATGGTGTCCTGCATGTCGATCAGCAGCTGATCGAGTTCCGGTGTGCCGAATGCCTTGACGGGCTCGCTGACCCCGAGCAGCCGGGGATCGCCCATCTTGAGAACTTCGCGTATTGCCATGGTTCCGGTTATCTTATCGGCCTTTTCAAGTTGAGCCTATGCCCGGTCTCTTATACATAAAAACGTTCGGCTGCCAAATGAACGAGTACGATTCCGACAAGATGCGGGACGTACTCGAAGCTGCGCACGGCATGGCGCTCACCGATGATCCGGCGGCGGCGGACGTTCTGCTCGTGAATACCTGCTCGGTGCGCGAAAAGGCGCAGGAGAAGGTGTTTTCGCTGCTCGGGCAGTGGCGCCTGCTCAAGCAGGAGCGGCCGCAGGTCGTCATCGGCGTCGGGGGCTGTGTCGCAAGCCAAGAAGGCGAGGGCATCACGGCACGTGCACCATTCGTGGACCTCGTGTTCGGCCCGCAGACGCTGCATCGCTTGCCCGAGATGCTGCGCGGCCTGAAGGAGACCGGGCGATCGCAGAGCGACATCAGTTTTCCCGAAATCGAGAAATTTGACCGTCTGCCCGATCCGCGCGCGAGCGGGGCGACAGCCTTCGTTTCGATCATGGAGGGTTGCAGCAAGTACTGCAGTTTCTGCGTTGTTCCCTACACCCGCGGCGAGGAGATCAGCCGGCCGTTCCAGCAAGTCATGTTGGAGGTGCGCCGGTTGGCAGACCAAGGTGTGCGCGAAATTACGCTGCTCGGGCAAAACGTCAACGCATATGCCGGACCGATGGCCGACGGCGCGCTCGCGGACCTCGCGACGCTGATCCATAGCGTCGCCGCAGTTGATGAAATTGAGCGCATCCGATTCACGACTTCGCATCCGCTCGACTTCAATGACAGCCTGATCGAAGCCTATGCGAACGTGCCGAAGCTCAATGATTTTATGCATTTGCCGGTGCAGAGCGGATCCGATCGTATATTGGCCGCAATGAAGCGCGGCCACACGGTGCTCGAGTACAAGCAGAAATTGCGGCGGCTCCGCGCGGTTCGCCCGCGCATTTGCATCTCCACGGATATCATCGTCGGATTTCCCGGCGAGACCGACGCTGATTTCACGGCGACGATGAATCTGGTCGGCGAGATCGGGTTCGATCAGTCGTTTACCTTCCTCTACAGTCGCCGGCCGGGAACGCCGGCCGCGGCACTCGCCGATGAGGTGCCGCAGGAAGTGAAGCAACAGCGCCTGTTTTTGCTGCAGCAGCGGCTCAATGCGCAGGCGCGCGCCATTTCCGAATCGATGGTCGGCAGCACGCAGCGCGTGCTCGTCGAGCGGCCCTCGAAACGCAATTCGCGGCAACTCGCGGGGCGCACCGACAACAATCGCTGGGTCAATTTCGACGGCTCGCAAGCCTTGATCAACCGCTTTGTCGACGTGACGATCACCGAAGCGATGCCCAATTCGCTGCGCGGCCGGCTCGTCGCAGATCAACGATTGTGAGTTCCGTTCCGTCCACGCGCGACGTTTTTCTGGACCCTTCGGACAACGTGCGCCTCGTCGAACTGTGCGGGCCGCTCGACGAACATCTGCGCCTGATCGAGACACGGCTCGGTGTCGAAATCCGGCGGCGCGGCAATCGCTTTCAGATCGTCGGCCCGGTGCTTGCCGGCAAGCGCGCGGAAGCGGTGCTGCAAAGTCTCTACGCCCGCGCGCAGCGCGAGCCCGTCGATGGTGAGCGCGTACACATTGCGTTGCAGGAGATGGGCATGGAAGGCAGTCCCGTGGAGGTTGGCGCGACGGATGCGCTCGACGAACTCAAGGTCCACACGTCGCGCGGCGCGGTGCGCGCGCGCGGTTCCAACCAGATGGAATATCTCGTGAACGTGCGCACGCACGACCTGACCTTCGGCATCGGTCCGGCGGGCACCGGCAAGACCTATCTGGCGGTTGCCTGCGCGGTCGAGGCGCTGCAGTCGGAGAAAGTCCGGCGCATCGTGCTGGTTCGACCTGCCGTGGAGGCCGGCGAGCGGCTCGGTTTCCTGCCCGGCGACCTGTCGCAAAAGGTCGATCCGTACTTGCGGCCGATGTATGACGCGCTCTACGAGATGCTCGGCTTCGAGCGCGTCGCCAAACTGATCGAGCGCAACGTCATCGAAGTGGCGCCGCTCGCCTTTATGCGCGGCCGCTCGCTCAACGACTCGTTCGTGATTCTCGACGAGGCTCAGAACACGACCAACGAGCAGATGAAGATGTTCCTGACTCGCATCGGCTTCGGCTCCAAGGCGGTCGTCACAGGCGATATCACCCAGGTCGACTTGCCGAGCGCAAAGCAATCGGGATTGCGGACGGTCATCGATATTTTGCGCGGCGTGCGCGGCATCGCATTCACGATGTTCACTTCGCGCGACGTCGTGCGCCACCCGCTCGTCCAACGAATCGTACAGGCCTACGAGGCCCACTCTCCCGACGAAAGCACGTGACGCCGGCCGCCGCGGACAGGCTGGATCTCGATGTGACCTACGCGGCGCTGCGCCCCTGGGTTCCGCGCCGCGCACAGTTCCGGACCTGGGCCGCAGCGACACTCGCGATCGCGTCCAGTCGCGCGCCGCCGCGGCGCGCTGTACATGCCGCGGCGCTCTCGATTCGCGTCGTCGGCGCGGCGCGCAGCCGCAGCTTGAATGGTCGCTATCGGGGTAAGCACAAACCGACCAACGTGCTCTCCTTTGCAGGACCTGGTCGCCTGCCCGACGGGCGCAAGCGGCTCGGCGAACTCGTGATCTGTGCGCCGGTGGTCGCTGCCGAGGCGCATGCACAGCGCAAAACGCGCAACCAGCATTGGGCCCACATGACCGTTCACGGCCTGCTGCATTTGCTCGGCTTCGATCACGAACGCGCCGACGAGGCCCTCAAAATGGAGAAGATCGAGGTTCAAATCCTTGATCGGCTTGGATTTTCGAACCCCTATGCGTGATCGAGTATCCTGATGGCTTATGTCTGAACAGCCACAAGGCGGCACCGGCCGCTGGTTAAAGCGAATCACCAAGTCGATGTCTGGCGTGCCCCGAGATCTCGCCGACCTCATCGATGGGCTGCGCGCCGCGAGCGAGCGCGGTTTGTTCGACGGCGACGCCCTGGTCATGCTCGAGGGGGTTTTGTCGGTCGCCGACATGCAAGTTCGCGACATCATGGTGCCGCGATCGCAAATGGTGTTCGTCGAGCGCGATGAACCGCCGGACCGACTCGTGGCGCTCGTGGTCGAGTCGGGTCACTCGCGATTCCCGGTCATCGGCGAGGACCGCGATCAAATCCTCGGCATATTGCTCGCGAAGGACCTGCTGCGCTTGCACGCGGCCGGCGAAGAATCGTTCGAGATTCGCGAATACATGCGACCGGTCGTATTCGTGCCCGAAAGCAAACGGCTCAACGTCTTGCTCAAGGAATTCCGGCGCAGCCACAATCACATTGCAATGGTCGTCGACGAGTATGGCGGTGTTTGCGGATTGGTGACGATCGAGGATGTCATCGAGCAAATCGTCGGCGAGATCGACGATGAACATGACGTCGAAGACGATCAGACGATCCGCCGCGAAGGTCCGCGCGAGTTCACCGTGCATGCGCTCACGTCGATCGCCGATTTCAATCGCTATTTCGGCACCGAATTCCCCGACGAGGAATTCGATACGATCAGCGGCCTGCTGATGCACGAATTCGGCCGATTGCCACGGCGCGGCGAGAGCATCAAAATCGGTCAACTGGAATTTCGGATCATTCGCGCCGATCGGCGCCGCATCGACATGCTGCGAGTGTTCACGCCGACCGATATCGCGGCTCCGAGCCACGACGAGTCGAGTACTTGACGCTGAGCATGCGCGGCATCGGAGCCGCATTGCAGACTCATGCGCTCGGCCGACTGCTGCTCTGTTTCGCGATCGGTGCGGCGCTCAACCTGAGTTTTGCACCCTTCGGCTGGTGGCCGGTCGGCATTGTCGCGCCGTCGGCGTTGTTCGCATTGATCCGAGGACTGCCGCCGCGCCGGGCCGCGGCGGCGGGTTTGGCATTCGGTACGGGGCTGTTCGCGTGCGGAACCTACTGGCTGTACACCTGCATCCACGGCTTTGGATTGGCGCCCATTTGGCTCACGCTGTTCCTGCAAGCCGCGCTTGTCGCGATCATGGCGAGCTATTTCGCGGTACTGTGCTTTTTGGCCAATCGATTTTGGCTCAAGGGCGGAGCGACACGCGACTGGCTCGTTCTGCCCGCGCTATGGGTCGTGCTCGAATGGCTCCGCGGATGGCTATTCAGTGGGTTTCCGTGGCTGTCGAGCGGTTATGCATTCATCGATTCTCCGCTGGCCGGATGGGCGCCGCTGTTTGGTGTCTACGGAATCACCTGGGCGGCGGCCTATGCGGCGGTTGCTCTCCAGGTGATGCTCGCGCCCGGCGCGGGGCATGCTCGACGAGTCGTTGCGCTTGGCGTCATCGGCGCGCTGTTCATCGCGCCGACCTTGGCCTCGAGAATCGAATGGACGCATCCAGACGGTGCGGCATTTCAAGTTGCGGCCGTGCAGGGCGCGATTCCCCAGGATCTGAAATGGCAGCAGAACAATCGCGACGCGACGATCGCAAGGTACTCGCAATTGACGTCCCAGGCCTGGGGAGCGCGCTTGATCGTGTGGCCCGAGGCGGCGCTACCTGTCCTCGCGAACAACATTGAAGACTATTTGAAATGGCTGCAAGCGGCCGGCCGCAGTCACGATGCGGATTTTGCGATTGGGCTCGTCAATTACGATCCGACGACGCACGCGTATTTCAACGGCTTGCGAGTGCTCAGCGACACCGGCGGAGGCTGGTACTACAAGCGGCATCTGGTGCCGTTCGGCGAATATTTTCCCGTGCCGGGATTCGTGCGCAGCTGGATGCGCTTGATGAGCTTGCCGTTCGATGACTTGACCGCCGGTGCCGAGAACCAACCGGTGCTGAGCGCAGCCGGGCAAAAGCTCGGTTTGACCATCTGCTACGAGGACGCCTATGGCAGCCGTCAATTGCGGGTGCTGCGCGAAGCGACGCTGCTCATCAACGTCACCAACAACGCCTGGTACGGCGATTCGACAGCGCCTCATCAGCACCTGCAGATTTCCCGCGTTCGCGCGCTCGAGGCAGGCCGCTACTTGGTGCGGGCCGCAAACGATGGCATCACCGCGCTGATTGGACCTCGCGGACAGATCATTGCGCGCCTGCCGCAGTTCCAGCCGGCCGTATTGCGCGGCGAGGTCCAGCCCAGGAGCGGACTGACTCCGTACGCACGTTGCGGTAATTATCCCGTCGTTGGCGGAGCAGGCGTGCTGCTCGCCTGGGCGGTTTGGCGTCGCCGGCGCGCCGCGTAGGGCGACGCCGCGCCGATCAAGCCGTCGTATTGACGGTGCCGCCCAGCGCGGTCAACGAAGTGCTGCCGCCGTTGTTCTGCAGGTCGGAAAGCAGGTTCGTCAAAAAAGACTGCAGGGCCGCGGTGCCCGAACTCGCTGCAGTCGTCGTGCCAGCCGTGGATGCGGCCGTTGTTGTCGAGGCGGGCGTAGATGCCGTGGCGGCCGTCGTCGAAGACGGCGAACTCGCGGCGGTGTTGCCACCCAGCGCACTGATCAACTGCGTAAAGGCCGTATTGAGTGTCGAGATCGCATTCGACGACAGGTTGGAGCCCGTCGTGCTCGTGACTATTTGACTGTTGGTCAGGTCCTTGACGAGCGCTTGGAGTGCGCCGATCAGGCCCTGCTGGCCATATAGATTCGCGGCGCTGCTCGAGGTCGGGCCCGGGGTCGCGGCCGTCGCTGAGGTGCTGGTCGACGCCGTGTTCGTGGCAGCGCCGTTCGCCGGGGCGCTCGTCGCCGTGACCGGCGTGGTCGCCGCGGCTGCGCTCGTGACGGGTGTGGTCGTCACGGGCGCGGTGTTGACGGACGCACCGGAAGTCACTGGCACCGTGACTGGCGTCGTCGACGCCGGTGCGGTCGCAGCCGGTTGCGACGAACGCAGTTGATCGAATCTAGCTCCGTCCCCATGGTCCTGGCCGCCCTGACCGCCTTGGCTGGCCTGGCCGCCTTGGCTGGCCTGGCGCAGAGCGCCGAACAAGTCGTGCAGAAATGCATGCAGATCTTGGGCAATATTGGAATTGGGTGCCGCAGCGCTGCCGGCGGCGGTACTCGTGGCCGTTGCAGACGCGGTGCTTGCGGTCGAACTTGCGGCGCCGGTCGCCGTCGCGGTGCTTGCGGTCGTCGAAGCGGCGCTCGAGGTGCCTGCGGTCGTGGCGGTGCCGTTCGACTGGGAGACTGCCTGGGTCAAGGCCTGGAGCAGCGCGGTAAACAAACTATTGCCGCTGCTGCTGTTGGTGCCGCTGCTGCCGCTCGTAGCGCCGGTAGAGCCGGAATAGCCATGATCGCCGCCCCCGTGGTGGCCTCTGCGGCTGGTTGGGCGAACCAGGTCGACGATCGAAGAAAGACTGGATCCCTGGCTGGGTCCCGAGACGGCGTTATTTGACATAATATTCCCCGAGCTTCCACATAAGTGAAATCCGTGTCGGCAGCCGCGGGTGAATCTTTAGGAAGTTCTAAAACCGGCTTGGCACGGATCCTGCTTTATTCATCGTGAGCACAGATCCACCAGCCCCGGCGACGCCGGGGTTTGACCGCAAAGAGGCAGGCAATGCCGAAATTCCCTCGGCTATTTCGAAATCGCTTTGCAATATCGCGCGGCCGCGGTGGCACATCCTGGCCGTGCCTGCCGGCGGCAGCGGCAAGCGCTTGCCGCGCAGCCGCCTCGATCGGCGTTTGAAACTTGCCGGCGAATTTCTTCATCAAGGAGTCAACATGTCTTTACTCGGAATTACCTCGGCCGCATCCGCATCGGCGGCACAACCAGTCAACTTCCTTGGGCACGCCCGCAAGAAGCCGTCGCTCGGAGACAGTGCGAGCAATGCCGGCGGTATCGGCCAGATACCCGCGGGTGCCGGCCAGAATCTGCTGAGCAATGCGCTGCAAGCGCTCGAGCAAGCGATCGGCAGCCAGTCCGCCAGTGCGATTCCCGGCGCGGGAACCACAACTCCGGCTGTCGGCGCGGCGACGACTGCAGGCGCGTCCAGCGGGGCGACTGCCGCGGCAGCATCCGCGACCGGCGCTACCGGCACAACCAACGTGAAGCAGGAATTGCAGGGATTCTTACACTCGCTGTTTCAGGCGCTGAAGCAGCAGGGATTAGGCGGCGGCGCAGGCGCCGCGACGGCATCGACTGCGGCGACGAGCAGCGCATCGGCTGCGGTGGCCGGCGCGGGTGCTGCTGGCGGCGGCCCGAGCCAGTACGCCGGGAGCCTCGAGTCCTCGCTTCAAACTCTGATCCAGCAGCTTGGATCTAATGGCGCGGCGACACCGGCGACCGCAAAACTCACGGCCTCGTTCAATAACTTAGTCCAGGGCTTGGGCGGCAGCGGTGCGACTGCGGCAACCGCGGGTGCGTCGGCGAACTCGGCTACGGCGACTGCGACTGCATCGACCGCGGAGCTGAAAAATTTCCTCAGCAATTTCATGCAGAATCTGCAACATAATGGTGTACAGACACCCGGCCTCGTCGGCAGCAACGTGAACGCCAGCGCTTAGCGCTCGCCTTGCGTTGCCGCGCGGATCCTCCGGGTCGAACGGGGGGTCGATGCGCGCAAGTACCTGGATTTCAGCCATCGGCGTCTTGTCGGCGTCTGCGGCGATCGGCGCTTCGGTGAGCGGAACGCCTGCAACCTCACTCGACGTCGCGGCGGCCGCGCGTTTCGCGGGGCTCGCGCTCAAGTGCTTGCACGAGGAATATCCGAACCACATCTCGTCGACACTCGAAAGCGACGGCGACGCGCGGCCGCCGCGTTTGCTGTACCCCGCGTTCTATGGATGTTACGACTGGCATTCCGACGTGCATGGGCATTGGCTGCTGGTGCGCCTGCTGCGGATGTTTCCGGATGCCGCGTTCGCACCGGTTGCGCGAGCGGAACTCGCTCGCAGCTTGACTCCCGAGCACATCGCCGATGAGGTCCGCTATCTGCAGCACCCCGGACGCGCTTCGTTCGAGCGCCCCTATGGCCTTGCTTGGCTGCTTCAGTTGTCGGCAGAACTCGCCGATTGGCGCGACCCGGATGCCGAGCGCTGGTCGCGCGCGCTGCTGCCGTTGCAGAACGAAGCCGCCGCGCGGCTCAAGGCTTGGCTGCCGAAGCTGCATTATCCGATTCGAATCGGCGAACACGATCAGACCGCATTCTCATTCGGCCTGATCTGGGACTGGGCGGCGCTCGCCGGTGATTCCGAAATGACGCGCCTGCTGGCCGACGCTGCGCGGCGATTCTATTTGCACGACCGCAACTGTCCATTGGAATACGAGCCGTCCGGAGAGGACTTCCTCTCACCGTGTCTCGCCGAGGCCGACTTCATGCGCCGAGTACTGCCCGCGAAAGAATACGCGGACTGGCTCACGGCGTTCTTGCCGGGAATTCCCCGCGGCGCCGCGCGACCCTGGCTGCAGCCGGCAGTCGTGACCGACCGATCGGATCCGAAACTCGCGCACATCGACGGGTTGAATTTGAGCCGTGCGTGGATGCTCGAAGGCATTGCCTACGGGCTCGGCAATCGCGACCGGCGGATCGCGACACTGTTGGATACCGCCGCTCGACATCGCGACGCGGCGCTCCCGGCGGTCACCGGCGAGCATTACGAGGGCGGCCATTGGCTCGGCACCTTCGCGCTGTACTTGACCAGTGAAGCGGGACTGCCGCCTCCCTGTGACCTCGCAAATCAAGCGGCGCACCTCGATTCCGCGGGGGCTCCGCAGCGCTGTCGCCATTCGACTCGATGAAGAATTGGCACGCTGTAGCGCGCTCTTCGGCGAGTTTTGCGCAAGGCGCTTGCCATGCGGCAATGGCGGCACTCACACCGCAATAGCATCAACGGTCCGCGCATCCGCGCAGGCGCGCCGCAGCCGATTCGGGCGTAATGTCTCGTTGCGGACCCGCGAGCATCTCGTAGCCGACCATGAATTTGCGCACGGTCGCCGAGCGCAGCAGCGGCGGAAAGAAGTGCGCATGCAGATGCGTCTCGGGGTAGTGCCGGCCGTCGCAGGCTCGTTGGTGGAGTCCCATCGTATAGGGAAACGAAATCTCGAACAGCGCGTCGTAGCGGCGCGTCAGCGATTGGAGCATCTGCGCGAAGCCGTCGCGCGCGGCCGTATCGAGATCGACCAGCGAGGACGCGTGCCGGCGCGGCACGACGAGTACCTCGTAGGGCCACGTCGCCCAGAACGGCACGACCGCGAGGCAGTGGTCGTTGGCGGCAACCACGCGCTCGGCCAAGCGGTCCTCGAGAGCCGCGTAATCGCAGAGCAGGCAGGTGCCACGCTCGCGGTGATACTGGCGCTGGGCTCGCGTCTCCTTGGCCATCTCGTTTGGAATCGTTTCGTTGCCCCAAATCTGTCCATGCGGATGCGGATTGCTCGCGCCCATTATCGCGCCGCGGTTTTCGAAGATCGTCACCGCGTTGATCTGCGGATCGGCAGCGAGGATCGCCGACTCCTCGGCCCAGGTATCAACGACACGCCGAATGCCCTCGAGCGGCATGTGCCCGAGCGTCAGGTTGTGCAGCGGCGAATAACAAATGACGCGGCAGCGCCCAGCTTCGCTGCGCGCGAGCAGCAAATGCTGTTGTTCGAACTGTGCCGCGGGGGCGGCCGGCACCAGCGCGGCGAAATCGTTATCGAACACGAGGACCGATTCGTAACGCGGATTACGGGTGCCCCCGGCGCGTGCATTTCCCGGACAAAGATAACAACTGGGATCGTAGTCGATCGACGGCAGCTCGTTCGGCACCTCGGTCTGCCCCTGCCACGGCCGGACATTGCGGTGAGGCGAGACGAGCACCCATTCACCGTTCAGTGGATTGAAGCGGCGGTGCACCTCGGTTCGCAGATTCAATCGTGCTGGACGCATCGGTATCAGGCTCCCAAAACAGCAGCGCCATCGGCCGCCGTGCACACGTAGATGTCAGCGCGGTGTCCCGTCGCCGCGAAATACTGCTCACGAATGCTCGCCGTGAATTGCGCGACCGCATCGCTGCGCACGAGGTTCACGGTGCAGCCTCCGAAGCCGCCGCCGGTCATTCGCGCGCCGTAGACTCCTTCGATGCTCTCGGCAATTCGCACCATCAAATCGAGCTCAACGCAGCTCACCGCGAAATCGTCGCGCATGCTGCGATGGGATTCGGCCATGAGCCGCCCGAATGAGCGCAAATCCGCTGCGCCGAGCGCCTCTGCCGCCGCCCGCACACGCTGATTTTCCGTGACGACGTGCAGGCAGCGCCGAAAAATCGTCGGGTCGAACGCACTTTCGTGCCGCCGCAACAGAGATTCCGAGACATCGCGCAAGGCCCCGACGCCGGGTTCGAATTGCGCAATTACACGCACGCCCTGCTCGCATTCCTCGCGCCGGCGATTGTATTCGCCGCCGGCCAACCGATGGCGAACCATCGAGTTGCAGATCACGATCTGCGCGATCGGGCGCTGATCGACCAAAGACGCATTGATCGGCACCAAGCGGTGTTCGAGCGATCGGCAATCGATGAGCACGGCGTGCCCAGCGCGGCCGAAAATGGAGGCGAACTGATCCATGATCCCGCACTTCATGCCGACGTAGTCGTGCTCCGCGCGCTGACAAAGTTTTGCGAGCATGAGCTTCTCGAGCGGGGCGCCGCCGCCGAGCGTCGCGAGCGCGAGCGCGACCGCTACTTCGAGCGCGGCCGAGGAGCTAAGACCCGATCCGAGCGGCACCTCGCCGTGAATCAGCAGGTCCGCGCCGCGCAGCGGCGTGCCATGCGCCTGCAGTGCCTGCGCAACACCTAGCACGTAATCAATCCAATGCACGCCGGCGCCGCTCCGTTGGGGCGCGGCGCCGGCCGCCGGCACGGAGACCGTCAGGGTCTCGGCATAGTTCGTCGATCGAACGCGCAGCCGACGATCAGGCCGAGCGGCGGCGGCCACGAACGTGTAAAACGGGATTGCCGCCGGAAGCACGAAGCCGGCGTTGTAGTCGGTGTGCTCGCCGATCAGATTGACGCGGCCCGGCGCCCGAAACAACGTCGGCACCGCCGCGTACCGCTCGGTGAATTCCGTGCGCAACTGCTCGAGATTCGGCGTACTCATGGGCGTCACTGGGTTCCCTCGGAGCCTTCAGTGTGCGGTCCGCAGAGGCCAGAAGTCGAGACGCCGCAACAGCGCTTCGCCGCCTTCCGAATAGACCTCGATGCGGTCGCTATGTGGAGATGGAAACAGTTGCTCGGTCATGACGACCGCGCCGTCGTCAGCGAATACCTCGATCGAGGACCAATCGAGCAGCAGATGCAGGCGGATCAGGCCGTCGCGCGGCGCGAGCGCCACCGCCTTGCGCTCGGCGAAGATCGGCGCGGGGATCTTGCCGGACCGCGAGCGGTCGATGAACAAGCTTTGCGTTGCCACATCGTAGCCGATCCGTGTTCGCTCGCCGCCGCCGACGTCGACCGCGAGGCCGAATTCCCGCGCCGACTGCGGCGAGAACTCGGCGATGATCTCGGCGGCCTTGCCGGCGCCACGCGGCAGCGGCAGGCGATAAGGGTCGGCGCCGAGGGTCCGCGCCGCAATCAGCAATCTGGTGCCGCGCAGGGCTGCAAGCTCCAGCACCGGCGACTGAATCAATTCGATGCGCCCATGGTCTCGGTGCA
>Ga0187847_10000970_pt1 | contig 27749 bp, 21 predicted proteins | sample June2016WEW_4_10_FD_132458 | JGI IMG/M metagenome (GOLD analysis project Ga0187847, IMG submission 132458) | Peatland microbial communities from SPRUCE experiment site at the Marcell Experimental Forest, Minnesota, USA - June2016WEW_4_10 | ecosystem: Environmental > Terrestrial > Soil >...
CCGACAACGCGACAGGCAGTCCACAAATGATTGCCCTGTCGGGCACGGGGACAGGAACGGGAACATTGGGATTTGGCATTCCGTCGGGTGGCTCGGGTTCTGAGACGGTGACGGCGGGAGGAACCGCCAAATATATGCTCACGATTGGCGGCGCGGGAATGGCGGGACAGACTTCACTCACGTGCAGCGGCGCGCCGACAGGGGCAACGTGCACCGTGACGCCATCGAGCTTGAATGTGAGTGGGACAAGTGCATCGTCGATAACAGTGTCAGTGACGACGACGGCATCGAGTGCGGCAGTCGTGCACTCACTAAAACCTACCTGGGTGCTAGCGGTGGGAATATTGGGTTTTGTATTCCTGCCTGTGTCCATCAAAAAACGGCGTATGCGCTTCCTAAGCATGTTGCCCTTGGCCATGATTCTCATGCTTTCAGCATGTGGTGGAGGAGGTTCAGGATCAACTTCGCCGGGAGGAAGTGGGACATCGGCGGGGACCTATTCGCTGACCGTGACGGCAACACCAACGGGAGGTACTTCGCAAAACGTAAAGCTAACTTTGATAGTGCAATAACGTGACCTGAGTCTGCCCGAAAGCGCACTAATGGTGCGCTTTTTTTGTTTGGCAATGCTTTGGCAGCAGGCAGTTTTCTGCGAAGATAATGAAACAATTACTTCAGATCCAGACAACCGCACGGTTGAGAAGGAATGAAACCAACAAATTGATTCGACGCCTTCGTGAAGGACGAATATGTGCGGCATTGTAGGCACGCTCGCGTTCGACTCGAGTTCGGGCAAGCTGGCATTGGTAACTATCATCCGGATGCGCGACGCGATGGCGCACCGCGGTCCGGATGGTTGTGGTGCCTGGATTAGTGAGGATGGACGAATCGCATTCGGACATCGGCGTTTGTCCATCATCGATTTGTCCGATGCGGCCAGCCAGCCGATGCAGAACGCAGATGGTTCGCTCACGCTAATCTTCAATGGCGAAATCTACAATCATGCAGAAATCCGTGCAGAACTGAAGAAGTGCGCCAATTATCACTGGAAAACGGACCACTCCGACACGGAGGTGATTCTTCATTCCTTTGCGCAGTGGGGCATCGATTGTGTAGAGAAATTTCGGGGCATGTTCGCGTTTGCGATATGGGATGCCCGGAAGCGTGAGTTATGGCTGGTTCGCGATCGCATCGGCATTAAACCTCTCTATTACAGTGTTCATCACGGGCGAATCACGTTCGCTTCCGAAATCAAAGCGCTGTTGTGCGACCCGGAACAGGATCGCGCCGTGGATGAAGAGAGTTTCTATCACTTCCTTTCCTTCCTGACCACTCCTGCACCGAAGACGCTTTTTCGTGGTATTTACAAGTTGCCAGGGGGAACGTGGCTGCGAGTGCGACCGGATGGAAGCATCCACGAGCATAGATATTGGGATGTCTTGGACCATACAAATCCTCTCACCGGCAAGAGCGACGATGAGATCGCACAAAATATTCGCGAAGAGTTGCGGACCGCGGTCCGACTGCGAAAAGTCAGCGACGTGCCTGTGGGAGTTTTTCTTTCAGGCGGAATTGATTCCAGCGTGAATGCGGTATTGTTCGCTGAGAATGCGACGACGCCGGTCGAGACGTTTTCTATTGGGTATGACAGCAACTATGCCAGCTACCCAAGTGAATTGCCCTATGCGCGCCGGATTGCGGCACAAGTGGGGGCGAAGCATCATGAACGGATACTTTCCCAACAGGATCTAATCGATTTCTTGCCGGAGATGGTGCGTCTTCAAGACGAACCCATTGCCGATCCAGTGTGTGTGCCGGTTTACTATGTATCCAAGCTGGCGCGCGATAGCGGAGTCGCAGTTTGTCAGGTCGGCGAGGGCGCCGATGAATTGTTTTGCGGCTATCCGATATGGCGGTTGAAGCTGCAATTGCAAGAATATGGCAACATGGCTCCTCGTTTCTTAAAAATGCTAGGTTTGGCAGGACTGGACACCTGCGGTGCAGGGGATACACATCCCTACGAATGGTTGCGCCGGAGCAGCGCTGGGCTGCCCGTTTTTTGGGGTGGGGCAGAATCGTTTACTGAAGCAGGCAAACAGCGACTTCTGTCGCCCCGTCTGCGGACGGAATTGAAGGGGCTTTCCTCTTGGGATGCACTTTCTCCAATTTTCCAGCGCTTCAATGAGAATGCATGGGAACGTTCGACCCTTTCGTGGATGACTTACCTGGATCTCAACCTTCGACTGTCGGAGCTTTTGCTGATGAGAGTGGATAAAATGAGCATGGGAGCGAGCTTGGAAGCTAGGGTGCCTTTTCTCGACCACAAGTTTGTAGAGTTAGCGATGAGCATTCCTGCGGAAGTCAAGACGCGCAACGGCACTTTGAAGTACATACTTAAGAAAGCAGTGCGGGGTCTGATACCTGACGACTTAATTGACCGCAAGAAGCAAGGGTTCGCGGTGCCGGTGCGAGAATGGTTTTCTGATCGTTTGGGCGATTTCGCGCGGGATGAACTCCGTAAGTTTTGTCGCGATACTGACTTTCTTGATGGTAACGAAGTAGATTTGCTCGCGAAACGAGATGGCAAGCGGGCTTGGTACCTATTGAATTTTGCTCTTTGGTGGCGCCAAAGTGTTGGCGCTTAAAACTCCGTAAGAATTGGCGATATTTGTGATGAAAGCACTCGTCGGAGATTTAGCATCGGGAGAGTTAAAGACCCTTGAAATCCCTCGGCCAGAGCTACGGCCAGGCGGGATCCTCGTGCGCACAGCTTTTTCTGCCATCAGCGCTGGCACGGAACGCGCCAAGATTGAGACTTCAGAAAAATCTCTCTTTAGCAAAGCATTGGCGCGTCCAGATCTGGTGAAGGATGTCCTCAACTATGCGCGAGTGAATGGAGCGATGGCGGCGTATGAGAAGGTGCACGCGAAACTCAATACGCTCGGAGTTATGGGTTACAGTTGCGCGGGCACGGTGATGACTGTCGCTCCGGGCGTGACCGATTTTCAATGCGGTGATCGGGTTGCATGTGGCGGCGCTGGCTACGCCGGCCACAGTGAGGTGAATTGGATCCCGCGCAATCTTGCGGTCCGAGTACCTGAGAACGTTCCCTTGGATGCTGCGTCTCTCACCACCATCGGCGCAGTTGCCATGCAAGGTTTGCGTCAATCGCAAGCCACCGTTGGAGAAACAGTCTTAGTCATTGGTGCGGGCCTGCTTGGCATACTGACCATTCAGTTGGCGCGCGCGGCGGGATGCCGGGTGATTGCCGTTGATGTCGATCCCTCAAGAGTCGAAAGCGCGCTGAAATTTGGAGCACACGTTGCGGTGCTGAACTCTGATCCACGATTAGAGTCCTCGGTGCAGGCATTCTCTCGCTATGGGCCTGACGTCGCAATCATTACGGCTGCAACGCATAGCTCGGAGCCTGTCGCAACAGCTGCGCGCTTGCTCCGTGATCGCGGTCACATAGTACTTGTCGGTCATGTGGGGATGGAGGTTTCTCGCGCGGACGTATACCGTAAGGAAATTACCATTTCTATGTCCCGCTCCTATGGTCCTGGACGCTATGATCCGTCGTATGAGGAACAGGGGCATGACTATCCGATCGGTTATGTGCGCTGGACCGAGCGACGCAACATGGAATCGTTTCTCGATTTGTTATCGTCGGGTGCCGTCGATGTCAGTAGGTTGATCACACAGCGGCGTTCCATTGCCGCTGCTGCCCAAGCTTACGAGGAACTCGCGGCCAGCGGATTTTATACTTTCATACTCGAATACGGCAACGAAAATGAAGTGGAGGTGTTACCGTCCGCAAGCACGACCGTCTCGCCAAAAGATGCGGTTGCTCGCGGTGGCCAGCTCCGGATCGGATTCATCGGAGCAGGGAATTTCGCTCAGTCCCAGATGATCCCGTCTCTAAAGCGCGCATCTGGCGTTTCATTGGAAGCAATTGCCTCGGCCTCGGGAGTCACAGCCGAATCGGCACGTGCCAGATTTGGTTTTCGTCGTGCACTCACTTCGAGTGAGCTCATAGATGATTCGAATCTGGATGCCGTTTTCGTCGCCTCCCGTAATGACAGCCACGCGCAATACGTCGTTGATGCCCTGCGCGCCAGCAAGGCTGTATTTGTGGAGAAGCCGCTGGCAGTGGATCGCGCTCAATTAGATTTGGTGAAACAGACTTGTACAGAAGCACGTGAACATGGCCATCAACCTTTTCTTATGGTTGGCTTTAATCGCCGGTTTGCGCCATTTAGCACAAAAATCAAAGAGTTTTTCGCTGGGCGACAAGAGCCAATGATTGTCCATTTGCGAATCAATGCCGGCTATTTGCCAGCGGAACATTGGACGCAGCAGGCGGGCCAGGGAGGACGCGTAGTTGGCGAATTATGTCATTTCATAGATTGGGCGCGCTATTTGACTGGTTCCTGCATTCGAACCATATCGGCTTCGGCGTTGCCAGATGGTAATCGATATCGTGGCGATAACGTCGCCTGCACAATAAGCTTTGCTGACGGCTCGATTGCAAATTTGCTGTATTTAGCCAATGGAGATTCCGCGGTTTCAAAAGAATATATCGAGGTATTTTGCGAAGGTGGAGTTGCGCGCCTGGAGGACTTTACTCGTTTGGAATTGTCCCGTAATCGTAAGGTGAAGCGGTACAAATCGCCTCGCGATAAGGGACATGTCCAGGAATTGAAACAGGTGCTGAAAGCAATGGCATCGGGTGGCCCATCGCCCATCCCCTTTGACGAACTTTTTGAGGTGACAGAGGCCACATTCTTGGTGGCCGAAGCAGTTGCAAGCGCGCGCCCCATGGAAACGACCGGCGCGCTGCCGGCAATCGCTTTTGCTGGCGCGTAGAGTTTCCATCTCAGACGGTACGACTTAATATTTTCTGGAGTCAGCATTGCACATTCTTCACGTAGTAGGCGCGCGTCCGAACTTTATGAAACTGGCTCCGGTGCTGCGCGCACTTAGCACGCGCAACAATGTTCGTCAAACAATCGTGCATACTGGCCAACACTACGACGCCAATATGTCCGATGTGTTTTTTCAGCAGCTTGGTGTCCCTGCCCCGGATGTAAATCTGGCTGTCGGATCCGGGTCTCACGCCCAGCAGACTGCGGGAATCATGACGCGATTCGAAGCCGCAGTTCTTGATCGTAAGCCTGGCATGGTGCTGGTTTATGGAGACGTCAATTCTGCCGTTGCCGCCGCTCTTGTGTGCGCCAAGCTACAGATTAAAGTCGGTCACGTGGAAGCCGGGCTGCGATCTTTTGATCGCACCATGCCTGAGGAAATCAATCGTCTCGTCACGGACCAATTGGCCGACGTCCTTTTTACGCCTTCCGAAGATGGCGACCTCAATTTGGCGCGGGAGGGCATCGCGAAAGAAAAGATCCATCTTGTGGGCAATGTCATGATTGACTCGCTCGTCCGGCTGTTGCCTGAAGCCCTGAAACATGGTCGCAACGGTTTTCCGGAAAGTTACGCTTTGGTGACACTGCATCGACCTTCCAATGTCGATGACGGCGGGACGCTAAGTGAAATCTTGCAATCATTGTTAGAGGTAAGCAAGAACCTGGCTGTACTTTTTCCGGCACACCCCAGAACTCGCCAGCGGCTGGAGGCGTTTGGTATGGATGCACGGCAGTTGCGCGTGCTCGACCCTGTGCCTTATGTAGAATTTATAAACCTGCAGCGCAATGCCACCGTGGTGATTACCGACTCCGGTGGCATTCAGGAAGAGACCACGTATCTTGGCGTCCCGTGTCTCACTTTGCGCGACAATACCGAACGCCCTGTGACAGTTTCACAGGGCACGAATATTCTTGTCGGCAAAGACCCGGAGAAATTGCGCATCGAACTGGAAAGTATCTTGCAAGGCAACGCGAAGAGAGGCACCATTCCGCCTCTTTGGGACGGATACGCGGCCGAGAGAATCGCTCGTGTCCTCGTGGATTAAAATCTCACAAGCCTTTATGAAAGGTGCAACATGTCCTGGGCGAGCAAACTGATCGAGCCGTATCGAGTGACGGGCGGGAAGAAGTTTCGGTTGAAAGACTTTGATCCTGCCGACACGGGGACCGATCGCTCCAAGAAACATGCGCAGGAGCTTTTGCAACAGGGCATCGCCGATATGGCCGAGTTGCAAGACAAGCTCTACGCCCAGAGCCGTTGGGGTTTGCTCCTGATTTTCCAGGCAATGGACGCCGCCGGTAAAGATGGCGCAATTAAGCACGTGATGTCGGGCGTTAATCCTCAGGGTTGCCAGGTTTATTCGTTCAAGCAACCCTCAGCAGAAGAGCTCGACCATGACTTTTTGTGGCGATGTGGCGTAAGGCTGCCCGAACGCGGACGCATTGGTATTTTCAACCGGTCGTATTACGAAGAAGTGCTGGTGGTGCGCGTGCACCCCAAGGTTTTGCAAGGCCAGCGGCTTCCTCCGAAACTAATAACCAAGGACATCTGGAAAGAACGCTTTGAAGACATCAACGCCTTTGAGGGGCGCTTGGCGCGAAATGGATTCATCGTGCGTAAGTTCTTTCTCAACCTGTCAAAGAAAGAGCAAAAACGCAGGTTTCTGGATCGTCTGGATCATCCCGATAAGAATTGGAAATTTTCGGCCGCGGATGTGCATGAACGGCAGTATTGGGATGACTACATGGACGCGTACGAAGACATGATTACTCATACAGCCAGCGAGCATGCTCCATGGTATGTGGTTCCGGCGGATAACAAATGGTTCACGCGAGTCACCGTGGCAGCAGCCATTGTCGAGACGCTCGAAAGCCTGAATCTTGCGTACCCCGAAGTGGATCCCGAGAAGCAGAAACAGCTGAAAGAGGCGCGCCGTCAATTGGAAGGGAAAGAAAAGGCCGAGTAAATCAAGAAGTCGGTCGTTAAAAAACTACCCAGGCCCTTTGATTTCCCACATATCTTGAGCGCGTAACCAGTTACTCCGGCTGGTTACTGGCCGCACTTTCGTGCCACTCCTCTGGCACGTCAGAGCCTTGTACGAAATTTTCGCTCTTGGTACCTTGACGCTAGAAGTCCCCCAGGGAAGTGGAATTCTAAACGAGGTGGGCTATGAAGCTGGTTCATCTATGCTACGCGGCTCTGGGGATTGCGGTGGCTCGTTGGTTTTTCAAGCGTGAATCGGTTGCACTGGCCGATCCGGTTACGCGTCTGCGTTCCTCTGGATTGTTGTAAGTGGTATCTCACTGAATGGGCGTGCGTCCCGTTGCGTGCCTTCGTCTGGCACGCCCATTCCAACCCCTCCTATACGCGAAGGTACTACGTCCACTGATTACCTTCGTGGTCGCCCCCTATCCTCTATTTCTAGTTACAATTTTTGCAGGACTCTTGTTTTGCGGGCGTGTTCCGCAAGAACGTTGGCTCTTGGCGATGACTGCGCGCTATCTCATCCCGCTGTTGTTTCTGGCTACCCTGCTGCCGGGGGCAGCCGCCCAATCCGATGAGGGCGAGGTTTCGCTCGGAGACTTTGCACGGGCTGCGCGTAGGGTAGACAAGCCTTCTAAACAACCTGTCATTGATAATGAAAATCTCTCGCAGAATCTAAGCGAGCTTCACCCTGCTTCGGACGGTACACCCGTTTTTTCAATTCGCGGCGGCAACAAGTTTGATATGTCTTCGCCCGACGGCAGTTGCAGCCTTTCGTTCAGTGCCAACGCGACAGCATTGATCGCGGACCCGATTATGAACCGGGAATTGCCTCCGAGCGAGCTCGCCAAATTGGATGGTCCAGCCGTAATCAGCAATAACATGCTGGAAGTTTCTATTTACAACGGCACCGGCTGGAATCTGACGGATGTGACGATCGGCTTGACTGTAATTCGCCACAACTCAGAAGAGGCACAGTCTGACTCGGTTCGTTCAGCAAGGTTGGTGCCCGCAACAATGCGGAATGTGGACGATGAGCCATCGGAAAACTCAGCCAACGGGGAAATCACGGCGAAGCGCTCGGACACTACAGTTCTTTATCATCTGAGGGGTTTGGCCGAGCCGCTCAAGACCACGACTTTCCGTGAAGTAATGGCGTCGGCGTTGGAGCCGGGCACGGAATGGCATTGGGCAATTGTGCAAGCAAAAGGGTCGCCGCCAAAGCCGGTCACGACGCTTGGCATTTCAGCGCAGGCCGTCCACTTGCCGATGTCGGCGCTCCCCGAATTGCCCCAAGTGGAAATCAGGCCGCCAGTCTCGCGACTCACGCGAAGCACGCGCTAAACACGGCGCGGGACGGGTTCATTCTTACCTGACTTGATGCTACGGTAGGAGGCATCGAGAATTTCCTGATTTTGCCAGCCTTGCTCTCCCGGCACCAGGAACGGCGCGCCGCCTTCGATTGCTTGCGCAAACGCATCTACTTGCCGCGTATATGCCGGCGCGTTGGAAACTGTTTCGGTTTCCAAGACTTCCCACACGTCACGACGTTCAATGTTGACAGGGTGTTCCACGTTGAATCCATTTTCCGCGCGCAACGCTCCATGCTCGCCCACAATTTCAAGCGGAGTCCGATAGTCCGCGCGAAATGATACCTGCACAGTAGCGAGCGTTCCTTTCGAGAACTCGAGAATCATCGCTGACGCTGCTTCGAGCTTTCCCGAAACTTCATCGTGGGTCCCACGGGCGCTGACCGATACAACTTCGTCCTGCAAGATGTAGCGAAGCCCGTCGATGCAGTGCACACCAACGTCGGCGATGGGGCCACCGCCAGCAACCGCAGGATCATAGAGCCATTGCCGGGCATGGCCGGTTTTTCCTGGAAACGAAAACTCGGCACGGGCGAAGATTGGTTTGCCGATTTCGCCAGACGCCAGCCGCTCGCGCAGCCGGCGCGTACTGTCTTCAAAGCGAAAGACCTGCGCCACCCCCAGCAGGACGCCCGCCTTCCGCGCGGCTTCCACCATCTGACGACACTCATCCGCATTCACTCCCATTGGCTTCTCGCAAAGCACGTGTTTGCTATGGCGTAGCGCGCTCAGGACATCTTGCAAGTGCATTGCGTTGGGTGTCGTAACGAGCACAGCATCGACTTCCGGGGATCGACAGAGCGCATCTACTGAATCGAAGGCCAACGTAATGTTGAATTGACGTGCGGAAGCCTGCGCTTTTTCCATGGTCCGGCGCGAGAGCGCGGTAACCTGGCAGTGCTTCGCCGCGAGAAATCCCGGCATGAGTCGTTTGACCGCGTGAAGTCCGAAACCTACTATGCCGAACTTGACCATCCAAGGAGTGTAAATCAGAAGTGCAACCCGCAACTGATCCTCGTGGGGGCGGCTGCCTGATGGTTAAGGCCAGACCGTCATAGACGAAGGCGCAGCCGCCATCGTGGCCGTAAAGCCTGTACCCGTCAGCTCGCCGCTACCTGTGTCCACTGAGAACTCGGTAATCGTGTTACCGCTCTGATTGCCAACATAAACAAATTTGTCGCTGGGGTCCGTAGCCACGAAGACTGGTTGCGTACCCGCACCATACGGAGATCCGAGGAGCTGCGTAAGGACACCGTTGCTTGCGATCGAGTACGCATATAGATTGCTCGATCCGAGGCAGTCAACGTAGAGATAATTGCTGTCCGCCGAAACCGCGAGCGATATCGGCCCCGTACCGGCGGTGAAGGGAGATTCCGGGGCTGCAATCAGCGCGCCCGTCGAGCCATTAATAGAAAATACCGAAACGGTGTTGGCGGAACTATTCGCGGCAAAAAGAAATTTGCCTCCGGGATCGATTGCCATGCCAAGCGTGCCCGTGACCACAGAAAATGGCGAACCCGCGACGCTTTGCAAAGCACCGGTAGATGAAATCGAGTAAGCGTAAATAAGCGAGATGTTGGGGTTGTTCACATAAAGGAACTTGCCCGACGGCGTGATCGCTGCCGACACAGGTCGTGGATTAATTGCAAACGGCGACCCCGAGATGGCCTTAAGAGCGCCGGTACCAGAATCGATGGAGAAAACTGAAATATTTGACGATATCTGATTGATCGAAAACAGAAACGTTCCCGCAGAATTCACAAGGATCGATACCGGGGTGAGGCCGGTGGACGTGCGCGGCAACACTTCAGTCAGCGCCCCCGACGTCGAATTGACGTTGAACAATGAGATTGTGCTGTCCGCCGTATTAGCAACATAGAGCAAGTTCCGGCTGGGCAGCGATTGTATCGAGGTCGGGGAGTTGCCTCCCGCGAAGGGCGAGCCGAGGACGGGCGTGAATTTTCCCGTGTTGCTCTCGATGCGATATGCGTAAATGCCGCTCTCCGTCACGGTCACATAGGCATTGTGAGTCGGGCTGCCGCTTCCTCCGAAAACGCTGCTGCCGCCGCAACCCGCCAACCCGGCCAGGGAAACCCCGCATGCCAGCAGGGCGATCATTCTTATCTGCATTCCAAAATCCTCGATTGAACGTACTTCCATCGAACGCGCTCGATTGAACATGCCCAGAGTTACTTCAAAGTCTTGCCGAGATGAATCACAATGCCCGCGGAAACACGTACGTTGTTCTGGGTGACTCCGTAGGTCGAGGTATTCAAGTAGTCGGCTTGGAACACTCTGATTGCGAAACGATGCCGGAACGGATAATCGTAACCGCCGCCCAAGTCAATCGACCGTCCAAGTGAACTGCCAACGCCGGGCACTTCATTGCCATTTCGCGCCTTACCAAACAACGCGTGGGCAAACCAGCGGCCACGATATCTGTTTGTCGAAATTTCCGGTCCGGCCATAAACGTATAGAAATGCTGGTTCTGGGTAAAAGTTGCGCTCACATCCGCAACCGCAGCCAAGTAGTGCGTAATGTTGTACTGCCCGGCCAAGTTGCCCCCGTTCAAATTGGAATAGTCCGTATAACCATAGCTCTTCGTATCCAGGCGGAGGAACGAGTAGCCAGCGAATACGTCGTACCGGGTGGTGTTTTGCGCCAATAATGGTCGCGAGCCGACAAGAACGGTCATCAGCACCGTGAGGGCTCCTAGAACTCTTGAAATTTTCATGATCTTCAATTGGATGCGCCCTGCAGTGGTGCCGTGAGTCGTAATTTCCATTCGGAAAGGTCTAAGCGCCGAATCTCCTGATAATTTTGTGAAACTTGATTTTACCCGGAAAATGGCCGATTTGGTCGAACTTCGTCGTCGGCTTCCAGAGCTCAAATCCACTTGGCATCGTAAGAGTCAATAGCCGGTAGCGCGGCGAAATGACACAATGCCTCATTCTCCCCCGGAATGGATTTTGCTCGGCCGTCCGCAGCTTATGTTTCGGCTGTATTTGCATTGACTTGGCATATACGCCATCCTTAAGATGCTAACCCAAGAAGGGTGTATCTACGATGAAGGGCGAAGTCCTCGGGCACTATCAAATCCAGGAAAAGATAGGCTCGGGTGGGATGGGCGAAGTCTATCGCGCAACGGATGACCGACTGGGTCGCGAAGTTGCGATAAAAGTTCTGCAACCAGGGTTGGCCGACGACCCAGATCGCCTTCGGCGCTTCGAACTCGAAGCGCGGGCCGCTGCAGCTCTAAATCATCCGAATATTCTGGCCGTTTATGACATGGGCGTGCACGATGGCGCGCCATACATTGTTTCTGAACTGTTGCACGGGAAGACCCTCCGGATGCGAGTTCAGGAGGGAGCGATTCCCTTGCACCGCGCCGCCGATTACGCCCAGCAACTCGCTCAAGGTTTAGTCGCCGCACACGACAAGGGAATTATTCACCGCGATCTAAAACCTGAAAATATTTTCATCACCCAGGACGAGCGGGTAAAGATTCTCGACTTCGGCATCGCCAAGCTGATCCAACCCGATGTCGATGATCGATCAGTCACAACCATGACTACGCAAACCCGAACGGGGTCGGTGATGGGCACTCTTGCCTACATGTCTCCCGAACAGTTGCGCGGGAAAACTGTGGATTTGCGCAGTGACATTTTTAGTTTTGGTGCGATTTTTCTGGAAATGCTGACTGGTAAAAGAGCATTTTCCGGCGAGACGAATGCGGACACCATGACGGCCGTCTTGAAAGACGAGCCCAAAGGATTTGCAGACGACTCGATCTCTCCGCATCCTGCGTTCGCAGGGATCGTGCGGCATTGTCTCGAAAAAGACCCCGCCAACCGCTTCCAAACCGCTCGCGATCTCGCCTTTGCGCTAAACGAAGCCGAACTCTATTCCGGAGTGAGAGGGCTTCAATTTCAGCGCGCGAAATCGCACGTGCGGAAGTGGGCACCATGGATTTTGGGCGCGACCCTATTGGCGGCTGCAGGAATCTTCATTGGCGTCGCCGTTCGATCAGATGTTGAGCCTGCATATCAGCGTCTCACATTTGGCCGAGGAACGGTCTATTCCGCGCGCTTCACCGCGGATGGCCGCAGCGTACTTTATGGCGCGGGCTGGAATGGCCATCCCCTTGAGATTTTTTCTACTGCGCCGAACTCAGTACTCTCCAATCCAGTAAGCCTTAGCGGGCATCTGCTGGCATTGTCACGGTCGGACCAATTGGCCGTGGTCCTGGGTGGTGTGCCCGGCTCGCGTCTGGATTTTGAAGACGGTACCTTGGCCCAAGCGCCGATTGCTGGGGGATCCCCTCGCGAACTGCTGCAAGGAGTTACGTGGGCCGATTGGAGTTCGGTTGGAGATCTTGCGGTGGTTCGCCGCGTCTCAGGGCACGATCGTCTTGAATACCCCATCGGCAAGGTCTTGTACGAAACCGTGGGCAACATCGGCAATGTTCGCTTCTCGCCCGATGGTCGTCTCATCGCCTATCTTGATCATCCCCTCCGGTACGACGAGGCCGGCTCTGTTTGTATCACCGATTTGAGCGGCAATCGCAGCCAACTCTCTGGCGGCTGGACGTCAGTAACCGGCCTCGCATGGCATCCGCACGGTAACGAAATTTGGTTTACAGCGGCGGAGCATGGTGCGACAGAAAGAGCCTTGCGCGCGGTCACACTATCCGGCAAAGCGCGCAGAATCCTGAGCATTCCCGGTAGCTTTACGCTTCAAGACATTGCTTCCGACGGCAGAGTGCTCGTGGCATCCGAATCTGAACGCGTGCCCATGGAGTGGGTTGCGAAGGTAAATGGAGGCGTGAGCTATCAGGATCTATCGTGGTTCGATTGGACCGTGGCCAAAGACATTTCGCCCGATGGCCGGTCTGTGCTGTTTCAGGAGAGCGGCGACGCGACTGTCACGACCGACGCAGTCTCACTACGAAGAGTCGATGGCACACCTCCTATTAAGTTGGGCGATGGTATTGCCTACAATTTTTCTCCGGATGGTAAATGGGCGCTTTCGACCCTTGCGAACCCACCTCGGATCGGGTTACTTCCTATAGGAACCGGGCAACCGCGATTCATTCCGTTACCGCTTGCATCCCTGCAACCGGGTGCGAACTTTATGCCTGACGGCCAAAGTGTTCTTGTCAATGGGAATGAAGCAGGGCACAGCGTGCGTACTTACCGCGTGGATATTACAAATGGAGTCTCGCGTCCAGTCACGCCAGAAGGGTTGAGTGCGGTTATGCCATCCCCCGACGGGAAATACTTAGCCGGAGTCGATAGAGAATACAAGTTAAACGTGATTCCTGTGGACGGCGGTCCGCCCCGCGTAATTACCAGACTTGGCCCCGGCGTGGACACGATGGCCTGGACGCGCGATGGCAAAGGTATCTACATTTATCGTTATGGCGAGATCCCGTTGCAAGTAAAGCGCCTGGATTTTGCAACAGGTCGATCGATACCAGTGCAACAACTGGCACCCGGGGATAGGGCAGGTGTGGTTTCGATTGGCCCCGTGGTCGTAAACCGCGACGGTACGCAATTCGCCTATAGCTACTATCAGGTGGTTTCAGTTCTTTACGTGGTTTCAGGACTGCGCTAAAGCCCTAATTCAACGGTCCGGAAAAGTCCTGCCGCACGAAGTGAAAAAAGATCGAAGTGGACGAATGCCCGGCTGCTAGCCGGGTTCGTGAGTGCGGAATTTCTCGTCCGCGATATAGGATGGCGTCCCCCAAGGCCTGGAAAATCTGCGCCTCCCCGCCCTTTATATGGAGTCGCAATGGCCACGGTGTAGCCAAATCAGCTTCCGGAGAATAGTCGATGCACAACGAAATACCAAATTCGCATTGTTCGCGGTCGGTATGCTTCGCCAGCAAAGAACCTTCCGCATAGGACGAAAAATAGCAATAGGAAGGCTTCACCGCTTCGCCAACTATTTCAGAGATTCTGGCCGTCAATTGATGATGAAAGAATCGCGCGACGGGTTCATTGAAAGCGACGTAACGTGAACCAGTCTGCGAGTCTCCGAGTTGGAAATTGCCGTGGCGCAAATGATACCGATAGTAGCGGCGCAGAGCGGCGAGGTGGAAAGGATGAACCAAATGACCTAACGGAACATAGCCGTTCTGAAGAAACTGTTGGCGAGACTTGGAAGTGACCGGGCGGCGTTCCTCCGCGAGACCAACCGACGAGTTCTCGTCGATGAGAACGGCCGCCAATTTCAAAGCGAAAAGGGTGTCGCGCGAAACTGCTTCGTCCAATGCTTCTCCTTGCTCTACCCGCGCAAGCGTATCCAATAATTCCGGCCCGAGCCAGTACGGCATTACTGAACCTGCAGCAGCGTCTCGCACCCAAACAACCCTGTACCCAGAGCTGTTGCAGGCGAAATGTTGCTCATCGAACTCAATCGAGTCAGGAGTCTTGAAGAAACACAGCGGATTCAAAATCCACTTAGGATCGGTTCGATTGCAATCAGACGGATCTTCCCCATGGGGGGAACGCAGGAATCTTGCGGGAACGAGAAAGTCCGGCTGATCGTCAAGGCAGCAATAGTAGAGCGCTCGTGGCAATGCGCGGGCGTGCTCCGCCGGACGTGCGGTGACCGTCGAAGCACCCACCAAACGCTCTATCCACTGCAACCAGTCGCTGCTTTCAACCTGGGACGCCATCTATCTATGGAACCACCCGTTCACCGTAAATCGGCTATCGGCAAAAACGCGGGAAGGTGTTTCGACCGGCGTGATTTCGTGGGTTAACGAACTGAGAAACATTACCGCCTGATTCTGCTCCGGCACAACAGCGCGATAGTGCTCGGTGGGCCGGTACCCGCCATCCTCCAGGCGGGAATCGTAGATGCGTAGTTCGCCGCCGCGAAACGGTTTCGGTTCGCGATGAAAGAAATAGACGAAGGTAATTTCCCGCCGGGCAATTTCATCTACGCCATTGTCGCAATGCCAGTGAAAATAGTCGCCGTCATTACTCGCGGTGACCTGTGCTTCGACACGTGTGACTTCGAACGATGGATGCCCCAATTTTCGCAATACGCCCGGTAGTGCGGTGCGCAAACGGTTCATTAGAACGTCATAGTGAGGTCCCAACTCCATCAGCACACGTGAACGCCTGCTCTCAAAATCCACAGTCCCGCCAGGAAGGCCCGGCGAGACCACTTCGCTGATCTGAAACTCCATTTCTTTCTGCAATACATATTGGGTGAGCGCTTGCAACTCAGCGGGAGGGAGAAATTCATCCAGCAGCACACAATCAGCGCGCAGGAATTCTGCCCTTACGGTCTGGTCGCGCTCCGCGACTGCAACGACCACAGCTTCGCGGCTACCGGTGCCCGGCGGATTTGGCCCAGGAGGTTTCGGGGAATTCGGATCGATCGGCCCTGGCGGCGTCATTGGGGGATTGCCAGCCTGCATCGTTGAGCGTACTGTGCTCACGCCCGGCGGATTGGGCCCAGGGGGCTTCGGGGAATTCGGATCGATCGGCCCAGGCGGCGTCATTGGGGGATTGCCAGCCTGCATCGTTGAGCGTACTAGGCTCACGCCCGGCGGATTGGGCCCAGGGGGCTTCGGGGAATTCGGATCGATCGGCCCAGGCGGCGTCATTGGTGGATTGCCAGCCCGCATCGTTGAGCGTACTGTGCTCACGCCCGGCGGATTTGGCCCAGGAGGCTTCGGGGAATTCGGATCGATCGGCCCTGGCGGGGTCATTGGTGGGGACCCGACGCTGTGAGTGTGCCCTTGCAACAGCTGAATTATGGTTTTGCCAAGCACAAGTTGTGCCCGTTCACTTACAACTTCGCCAACCGCGCGGGCAATTACTGCGCTCATCGCCTCGCCGCATCCGTTGGCCGACTTTGCGTGCTGCAAAAGTCGGGCCAGCAAATCTTTCTCTTGAGCGCTTAATATCCTGTCGTCCGCAGCAAGGCTTTCCGTCAAATAGCTGACGCCGTCATTAGTTTTCATGAACTATCCCTCCTTGCAGAGTGTTGGGCTTTCCTTGAACTAGAAACCAAGAGCTAGCAGCCGGAGGAAATCCGGTAGACGACGGGGAGTAAAACTTAGCACAATAACGATATTCTTCTGCATACAATTTTGAATCGGAAGAAAAAATCTGAGGAAAACAGGGCAGAAACTCGAGGCGATCTATCGGGCAGCTAAAGCACCTACGAGAGAGTCGAATACCTTGACTCCATCGATTCCGCCCAACTCGGGTTCACTGAGACGCTCAGGATGCGGCATCATGCCGAGAACATTTCGTCCCTCGTTACAAACTCCGGCAATATTGTCGAGCGACCCATTCGGGTTGGCTGCCGTTGTTATCTGGCCGTCAGGCAAGCAATAACGGAACACAATACGGTTATTGTGCCGCAAATCAGCCAATGTGGCATCGTCACAAAAGTAGTTTCCGTCCATGTGGCCGATCGGAATGGTCAGGACTTCGCCTTGGCGGCAGGTGTTTGTGAACGGAGTCCCGGAGTTTTCTACGCGTACTTGCACTGGCTTACATACATATTTCAAACCTGCATTCCGGGTCAAAGCACCTGGAAGGAGGCCGGATTCGCATAAGATCTGGAATCCATTACAGATGCCAAGAACTAAGCCACCATTCGCGGCAAATTTGCTGACCGAATCCATGACGGGAGAAAACTTCGCTATTGCGCCGGTGCGCAGATAGTCCCCGTAGGCGAACCCGCCGGGCACGATGATGGCGTCGCAATTCTCTAAGTCGTGCGATTCATGCCAAAGAAAAGTCACGGGCTGCTTTGCCACGTGCTGAATCGTCCAATAAGCGTCGTGATCGCAGTTTGAGCCAGGGAAGACGAGCACTCCAAATTTCATTTCATGCCTCGCCGCAGGTATATAAAAAGTTTAGCATGGTGTGTATTTAACATGGTGTGGGAATGCATAAAGACGGCATCGCGCTCAAAAGTCTTATGAGGATCCGCGATCATCTCTCATTGACCGGCGATGCTCTCAAGAATTGGGCCGTCGCGCAGGCACAGGATTCTCTCGCCGTCGGCCTGCTTTGGTGGGTTGGACTGACACTTCTCCACGTGCCTTGGGCGCCGCTATGGGCAATGTTGGCGGCGGCTTTGCAGATTGTTCCCCATTTTGGACCGATTTTGGGGCTTCTTGGGCCGGTGCTCTCCGCCGCTATCCATTGGGCCGATTGGGAGCATCCACTTTATGTGCTCATGCTCTACGCTGGCATCGTAATGATTGATGGCTTCTTTCTTCAGCCCTATCTCATGAAACGCACGGCCAGGGTGCCGATGTGGGCATCCATTATTGCGCCGATCATTCTAGGTACTTTGATCCCGTTCTGGGGATTTCTTCTTGCCCCGCCGCTTCTAGCGGTGATTTACGCCTATAGGATCCGGCAAGGGGCTTGACTGCAACATGATCCATGACGCGGTGTAGAACAAGGCCGCCACAATCAGCAAAGACCTGGTTCCTGTCCAAAGAGACAGAAGCTCGCACAGTCCTCCCACCAGGGCTCCAAAAAGATTTGATCCAAGTGCACGGCTGCTAAAGCCCGCTGCCGCAAAACTGCGTATGAAGATCAGCCCTGCGAAGAAAATCGGGAGGCAGAACAGCAGCACTGTCGCGAGAACTCTTAGTCCAAGGGAAGGGAAGAACAGTCTCTCGGTCGGTACGACATAACCGACAATCAGCGATAGCAGGATGCCGAGATACATGAACGCAACGCAAATATTAGGGACCCACTGTGTCAACACGTTTGCGATCACGATGAGGAGAAGAACTCCGCTGACGACAACCACGTTTACCACCCAGGTGGTTCCGAACAACAACGCGGCCCGGCTTACGGTCTGCGCCTCAAGCAGCATGAAGCCGGCGCCTAAAAAGAAGAAGTGCCACTCCAAAGAGCGGACATTCATCCCAATCTGCCGCAAGAACAAGAGCCAAAGCAAGATAAGGAATGATGCAGCCACAATAACATTCAACGGGATGCCGGGCTGCCGTTGGTAAAAGTTCGGCCAGTCGTCGGTCGTCAGAGTCACGGGTTGCGTGCTCAGCGAAACGTCATCGTTGAGATAGGAGCGCAATCCCGGGTCTGAGAGAGCCGCCCGAATTCTTTGGTTTGATCCCGCGATGAAGAAACTGCCTCGCTTTGGGTATCTCGGGTCGGCCACCCACAAATAGACCGGAGGCTGGCCGAATGCAGTCGAGACCAGACCGTAAAGCCTTCGTGCAATCCATGGCGTCTGTACCCAGAACTTTACGATGAAAATGCCATCGGGCCGAAGCAATTGGCGTGCGGCGCGCATGGCTTCGATCGTATAGACGTAGTTGTCAATGCGTATGTTGGAATATTCAGAAGCCGTGGTGTGAGAGTCGAGTAGCGAAAATACGATTACATCGAAGTGGTCCGTGCTGTTTTGAATGTAGCTTCGTGCGTCTTGAAGTTCGACGTGCACTCGCGGCGATTGGTACGGTTTCTCAAAATGTAACTTCCGGCCCAGCTTGAGAATGAGCGGATCTATTTCCACGGCTTCAACGCTTCCTGCGCCGCCCCGCAGCGCCGCGGCGACATCATTCCCTGTGCCTGAGCCGAGCACAAGCACGGACGGTGGGTTTTGATAAAAACGATACGGGATGTTGTACGCGTTGTATTCCGCGGGAATTTTCTGAAAGAGCGCCGGATGGGTTTGCACAAATGAAGGAGAAAGATCGAACATCTCCTGGTGCCAGCTGTCGTTTGTTTGCAATTCCCACGAAGTCGGGGTCTCGGCGTCAGGGTGCGGCACTAAGGTTATTTTTTGATACGGTGACCATAACTCGACAGCCGGTTTCGAAGGGCCAATGTTCAGCAATAGGATGCATAGGGCAAACGCGATCAGACAAGGCCAGCGCGTTTGCCGTGCGCGCCACGTCAGCAGAAGAACGATTGCGCCCGCGAGGGCAAACCACATGGCGGGCGACTGGTAAAGGAAACAGAGCAGCGTGTAGACCACGATGCCACCCAGGCTGGCCAGAAGGTTGACTGTGTAGGCCGTGATGTTTGCACCTTTCTCCAAATACCATCCGACGATCTGCCCTACTGGAATAAAAAAGAAAGTTACGAGTGCGACAATGACCATCACAAAGGCGATACCGACAAACATGGCGCCATATCCGTGGAGAGGTACGGAGATAACGTCCCAGACAAGTGTGTCCGTCGTTTCGCCAAGGAACGTCGGCAAATGGCGAATAGCATTGTGTACGGGCTGCCACGGTAATCTGGCCAATGTCGTCAAGAGAACCAATGGTCCCATGAAGGCCACAATATTCACGCGCCGCCGCGCCAGATAGCAACCGACTCCGAACCCCAGGAAGCACGATATGAGAATCAGATTTTTGAAATAGGCGAATACAGGAATCTCGGCTGAGACCCAGCGGATCATCAGCATTTCTAGAAAGAGACCAAGAAAGCTCGCCAGTGCTAGTTGCCGCCGATGAGAAGAGCCCAAATCTTCAATGAAGAACGCCCAGCGATCCAAGCGGTGATGGATCCAAGCGTCCAATCGGCCCTTAGGGGTCTTGTAGAAAGCGAGGAGGAGGAGAATAAATCCGCTACAGAATCCCAGAGGCACGAGGATTGATAGGAACAGTGGAAGTCCGGTAGACACAGTTGGTAGGGTGGCCTCTTAATGGCGCTTGATAATACCGAAATCCGTGCTGGATTCGCAATACAAACTGCTCGGCCAGGCGTTTTTGAGGTCGCCTATAGGCTGAATCTGACGGTTGTGGTAACCTAATAAAGTCATTTAACGACAATCGAATAGAGACAGGAGTACATCGCGTACGTGTTAGCCAGAGAGCAAAAAAAATCCCTCATTGACCAGTATGCCGCGCACGCCAACGATACGGGTAGCCCGGAAGTGCAGATTGCCCTGTTGAGCGAGCGCATAGGCCATTTGACGGAGCACTTCAAATCGCACCAAAAAGACCACGGTTCGCGCCGCGGCCTTCTCATGCTGGTCAGCAAGCGCCGGAGCCTGCTGGATTACCTCAAGACGTACGATTCCGACCGTTACAAGACTGTTGTGCAGAAGCTCGGCCTGCGCCACTAATTAACGGCCAGTCTGTTCCTTTCGGCTCAAGGCAATCGGAATTTGCCGGATTCAATGAGGAATCCCCACCATGTTGTGTTTCCAGGCGTTATTAGTTCATGCGACGGCGATTCTTTTCGCGGATCAATCCGCCGGAGTCTTCGTTTGTGCCGGGAACGCGTGCTCTCATGCGTCGCACTCTCCTCTTAAAAAATTAAGGATCAATCAATGAAACCTCACGCAACAGAAGTCACAGTTGAACTGGCCGGCGGAAAAAGAATTTCCTTCGAAACCGGAAAGCTGGCCAAGCAAGCTCACGGTTCCACCGTAGTACGCAGCGGTGATAATGTCGTTCTGGCAACGGCCACTGCAAACCCCGATCCGCGGGAAGGCATCGATTTCTTTCCCCTTACTGTTGATTATCGCGAGTACACCTACGCGGGCGGACGTTTTCCCGGCGGTTTTATCAAGCGCGAAGGCCGTCCCAGTGAGCGCGAAATCCTCACGAGCCGCCAGATTGACCGCCCTATCCGCCCATTGTTTCCCGATGGATTCCGTTGTGAGACCCAGGTCATCGCATTCGTGCTTTCCGCCGATTCGGAGAACGACCCGGATGTCCTTGGTATCAACGGCGCTTCTGCCTCGTTGACCATTTCTGATATTCCGTTCCTTGGACCCATTGGCGCCGTGCGCGTGGGACACGTGAATGGTCAGTTTGTAGTTAACCCCACCTACGCAGAGATGTCCGAAAGCTCCCTTAACATCATGGTCGTGGGTACGGCCGAAGGCATCGTGATGATCGAGTCCGGCGCCAAAGGCGTGAGCGAAGACACTGTAGTGGACGCGATTGAATTCGGCCACAACGAAATCAAGAAGATTTGCTTCGCCATCAATGAACTTCGCGCTAAAGCAGGGAAGCCGAAGCGCTCAGTCGTTCCGCCCGAGTTCGACCAGGCTTACTACGACCAACTCAAAGCCAAGGTGGGCGTGGAACTCACCGATGCCTGCGACACGCAGAAGCATCCCAAGGCCGAAAGTTACACGCTGATCAAGGAATCGAAAAAGCGCCTGCTAGAGGCGATTCCAGAAGAAGACGAAGCCGGCCGCGCCAAGCTCAAGACCTACTTTGATACTCTCCGCGAGCGCATCTTCCGCGAAGAAGTGATCGGCCGCAAGCGCCGTCCCGATGGGCGTGCCTTCGACGAAATCCGCGAAATCTGGATTGAAGTTGGCGTGTTGCCGCGTACGCATGGTTCTTCTGTATTTACCCGTGGCGAAACTCAGGCATTGGTCACATGCACACTTGGCACCAGCGACGATATGCAGCGCCTCGAAACCTTCCAGGGCGAAGCCAAGAAGCACTTCATGCTGCACTACAACTTCCCTCCGTTCAGCGTGGGCGAAGTGAGCTTCTTGCGCGGAGCCGGGCGGCGTGAAATTGGCCACGGAGCTTTGGCGGAACGCGCCCTTTCGGCCGTTTTGCCAACCCAAGAAAACTGGCCTTATGCGATGCGGGTGGTTTCCGACATTTTGGAATCGAACGGTTCCTCGTCGATGGCCTCGATCTGCGGCGCGTCTTTGTCGCTCATGGATGCCGGCGTTCCCATCAAAGCTCCGGTCGCCGGAGTTGCCATGGGACTGGTGAAGGAAGGCGAACAATACGCCATCCTGACCGACATTGCCGGCGCCGAAGACCACTACGGCGATATGGACTTCAAGGTCGCTGGTACCAAAGACGGCATTACAGCCTTGCAGATGGACATCAAAGTCGGCGGCATTACCGCGCAGATCATGCGGGAAGCGCTGGCCCAGGCCCAGCGCGGACGCTTGTTCATTCTCGACAAAATGACGGATGCGATTTCAGGACATCGCGACAAGGTTTCGTCGTTCGCGCCCCGCATTTATACGCTGCAAATTCCGGTGGACAAGATCCGTGACGTCATCGGGCCCGGCGGCAAGATGATTCGTTCCATTATCGAGCAGACGGGTGTCAAGATTGACGTCGAAGATTCGGGCAAAGTGAATGTTTCGTCAAACGATGAAGCGGCGGCGAACAAAGCGCTGCAAATTATCCGTGATCTGACGGCAACGGCCGAAGTCGGCAAGACCTACCTTGGCACTGTGACCCGCTTGGCGGATTTCGGCGCATTTGTCGAAATCATCCCCGGCACCGATGGATTGTTGCACATTAGCGAAGTTGCGGAACACCGCATCGCGGACGTTCGCGACGAACTGAAAGAAGGCGATCAGGTACTCGTGAAAGTGCTGGCGGTGGAAGGCAACCGCATCCGTCTCTCGCGCAAAGCTATTCTGAAAGAGCAGCGCGCGAAGATGGGCGGGGGTGAAGCTCCGGCGGATGGCGACAACGGTGCGGGCGAATCTGAGCACGCAGTTGCGGCTCCGTCGCAAGGCGGCGGTACGCTCACCATTGAAGGTGGTGCGGATTTCGCCGACGACGAGCCAAACTTCAACCGTGACGGAGCGCCTACGCACGCGGGCGTACCCACCGAACGGCATGATCGAGGTGGAGACCGTGGAGGCGATCGAGGGGGACGCGGTGGTCGGGGCGGACGTCCCGGAGGCGGCGGTGGTGGACGCGGTCGCGGACGCGGCGGTCCCGGCCGAGGTGGTCGCCCAGGTGGCGGCGGTCGATCTTAAGCTTTCGTCTTCTTCAATAATCCTTTAGGCTGCGATACAACTCGCAGCCTTTTGTGTTTGCCCGCAACTTAGTCGTCATTGACCCCAATCGTCGCGACTCCTAAGATGCAAAGAAATCATTAAGTGAAAAATCATTCGTGGAGGCGTACATGCGAGCCAGAATGGCTTTGTCTTTGGTAGGTTTTCTCAGTTTGACTGTAGCCGCGCTGGCTCAGGGTTCCCCGCACGCAGATTCTACGCGGGTAGACGAAGGCCAAATTCTGGCCCTCGAAAATGCTTGGAACCAGGCAGAGTTGCAGCACGATCCAGCCGCCCTAAAACTGATTCTGGCCGATGATTTCGTCATCACCGAGCCTGATGGCACGATCCAAACCAGGCAACAGCATTTTGATTTCATGAAAGACAAGTCCTACCACTACGATCTGCTCGTCTCTGAGGATTTCCGCATCAAGGTGTATGGCGACGCCGGTGTTGTCACAGGTACGTATCATGAGAAAGCCAAGTACAAGGGCAAGCAGTTCGACCGCCGGGGCCGGTTTACGGACACGTGGATCAAGTCCAATGGATCCTGGCGTTGTGTAGCCAGTCACGACAGCCTCCCGGTCAAGGATTGATGTTAGCTCGTTAGACCTGCGACTCTGACTCTTGAAAAGTAGACCCGCCGGTAGTCTGTTAGCAATTCTGCCGCTGCATCCGTCTCTGGCTTAGAAATCTACCCAGCAGCTTTCTGTACCCCGTTGCTTGTGGACATTTTCCTTGGAGGAGGTTGTTCGCAACTGGACGTTCCAGGGCCAGAATGGAAATCTACCGACCTGGGCCAAATAGGCGTGTGCTCATTCTGGCCAGTAATTTCCTGGAAATGCCTTAGCAATGTCCCGCCCTGTCCCCTAAATCGGTAGGACTGGTGCGGGACAGCTTGCCAGAGACTTAAGCAGTTTGACCGTGAGTACTCTTGTCTGTCGCGCGCCGATTACGCGGAGGGATGATCTCACCGATGCGGCGAATTTGTGCGCCAACCCCGCGCAATTTCTCTTCGATATTTTCGTAGCCGCGGTCGAGATGATATACGCGGTCAATAATGGTTTCGCCATCTGCGACTAATGCCGCGAGGACGAGCGAGGCCGATGCGCGTAAGTCTGAAGCCAGCACGGCGGCCGCACTTAGGGGTGTTTTTCCGCGGACAATCGCCCTCCGCCCTTCAATCTTAATGTTCGCGCCCATGCGAACAAGTTCTTGAGCGTGCATGAATCGATTCTCGAAAATGTTTTCCGTCACAACCGAGGTACCCTCGGACTGTGTGGCCAGCGCCATATATTGTGCCTGCATATCGGTGGGGAATCCGGGATACTCTTCCGTGATCATATCGGCTGCTCGGAAAGGAGCATCGCCCATCACGCGAATCGAATCGCCGGACGCGACAGTCTTGACACCGTTCTCTTCCAGTTTGCGCAGCAGAGCTCTGAGATGGGCCGGCTCACAGTTGGCGATGTTTAGGTCGCCGCCCGTCATGGCTCCCGCAATGATGAAGGTTCCGGCTTCGATGCGGTCGGCAATGATTTTGTGTTTCGCCCCATGCAGCTTAGCGACGCCTCGCACCCGAATCGTCGGCGTGCCCGCACCTTCAATCTTTGCGCCCATTTTGTTGAGCAACTCGGCAAGATCTGAAACTTCCGGCTCGCGGGCACAATTTTGCATGACGGTTTCGCCTTCCGCGAGCGTGGCAGCCATGAGCAAATCTTCCGTGCCCGTGACGGTGATTTTGTCGAATACAATCTCTGCGCCCCTCAAGCGCGTAGCGCTGGCTTCGACGTACCCATGGTCTTGTGTAATCTTCGCGCCCAAGCGTTCAAGCCCTTTGATATGCAAATCAATTGGACGGGCTCCGATCGCGCAACCACCCGGTAGGGAAACGCGGGCCGAGCCGCATCGCGCGACCAGAGGTCCAAGAACGAGCGTGGATGCTCGCATGGTCTTCACAAGTTCGTAAGAAGCTTCCGGCGAGGCGAGATTCTTGCACTGAATAGTTGTGCGGTGCTGTGCGCGTCCGTAGCCGAGTTCGACTTCCGCGCCCATGGCAGCCAGCAGGTTGCGCGTGGTTTGAATGTCCCGGACCTGTGGAATATTTTCCAGAATGACCGGATCTTCGGTCAGCAACGCCGCGGCCATGCAGGGCAGGGCGGCGTTTTTTGCTCCGCTGACACGAATAGTTCCAAGCAGCGGGTTGCCGCCGCGAATAACGAGTTTATCCATGACGAGACGAATCCTGTGGTGTTTTAGTGAGGTTAATAGCGCACGTCCAACGCGTAGCGTCATATCTATTGTAGCGAGGACGAGGCGGCGTCAGGGTAACCGGAAGGGAACTGCGGTGCAGGCACTTCCGGGTACGTGAGGACAAGTGTAACTGATTTCAAAAGAGAACGCCTATGGTCTGATCGCGGCGCGAACATGACAGTGGGTTGCGGCTAGAGCCTTCAAGGACTGAGCGCGGTTCTTTCCCGCCTTGAGCATAACTAGCGCCACAGGGACCTCGTTATTCGCCGCTTTGAGTGCATCTTCAGCTTCTGTGCGTGTTATGCCTGCGGCCCGCTCGAGAATGGAAATGCCGCGTTCTTTGAGCTTTGCGTTCTTGACGTGGACATTGACCATCAAGTTGCCATAAACATATCCGAGGCGCGTCATGGCTCCGGTCGAAAGCATGTTCAGAATCATCTTTTGCGCCGTGCCAGCTTTCATCCGCGTTGACCCCGAAATGACCTCGGGGCCGACTTCCGCGACGATGGAGACGTGCGCAGCTTTGCCCAGAGGCGAATTGCGATTACAAGTGACGGCGACGGTTTTTGCGCGACGCCTACGAGCGTATTGCAGGGCGGCGATGGTAAAAGGCGTTCGACCGCTGGCGGCGATGCCGACGACTACGTCATTCTTACCAGGTCTTTTTTGTGCGACGGCGCGTTCGCCGAGTTTTTTCGAATCTTCATTGGCTTCCACCGCGGCAGCGAGAGCTTTTTCGCCGCCCGCAATCACAAACTGCACGGTCTTGGGATCAGTATTGAATGTTGGGGGACACTCGGCGGCATCGAGCGCCGCAATGCGTCCGCTTGTGCCAGCTCCGACATAGATGAGCCGCCCGCCATTTTTCAGTGCCGCCGCAATCAGATCGATGGCGTTCGCGATTTGAGGCAGGGCACGTTTGACAGCCGCCGCTACTCTCGCATCTTCAGAGTTGATGATGCGGACAATTTGCAACGCAGACTTGCGATCGAGATCTTGTGAGACTGAGTTTGTTTGTTCGGTCGAGAGTTGCCGCAAATTTTCTTTCGTTCTCAGTTTCGATTTCAATTTGCACTCTCCTGATTGCGAACTGAGTTTCGCAGAGTGCCGATTCGTTCCACGGAAACTTCCACGACATCGCCATCCACGAGTGACCCAACTCCTTCGGGAGTTCCCGTTGCAATTAAATCTCCCGGCATCAACGTCATGAAGTCGGTAACGTAGCGAATAATAATATCGAGCGAAAAGATGAAATCACGGGTGTTGCCGGACTGTCGAATCTGGCTATTGACGCGTGTTTCGAGAGAAATGCCAGCACATGGGTCAATTTCATCCCGACTGACAACGACCGGCCCGACAGGGCAGAATGTATCGAAGCCTTTGCCGCGAGTCCATTGCGCGTCTTTCTTTTGGAGATCGCGCGCGGTGACATCATTCACGACGGTATAACCGAGGATGCACGAGCGGACATCGAAATCCGCCGCCGGTCGAAAGCAGCGACTGCCCATCACTACTCCAAGTTCTCCTTCGAAATCTACTCGCTCCGCAACGCGAGGACGAACAATGACGCCATTGGGATCGAGCAAAGACGACGGTGGTTTCAGAAAGATGAGTGGTTCTGTAGGTGGTTCGTTGCCCAGTTCTGCCGCATGAGCGCGATAGTTGCGTCCGACGCACACAATTTTCGACGGAGTAACCGGTGCAAGCAGAATTGCCTCGGAAAGAAGAAGGGGAACGATGCGCGTTGTCGGAATGTCTTCCAGTGTGTCCGCGTGCTCCGGCGGAATTGAGAACACGCGTGTGATCTCTTCGCGTCCCGCGACGGATTCTACTAAGCCATATTGCGCGACATGGTTTAGTGAGAATCGGCAATATTTCATATGACGGCAATTTTATCGCGTTGGAGGAAGTGAGGTAATGACCAGCCAGAGACATGCATTACGCAGATATCTGGCGAGGGTTTACAAGGAGGGTACGACAGTCCCTCTACATTCACCGAGCCCGATCCGGCGAAAACCCGATTTGTCGCAATATCCACGAAAGATCACTTCATCTCCATCCTCGAGGAATTTTCTGGTTTCGCCGGATGGCAGGGTGATTGGCTCTTGACCTCGCCATGCCAGTTCCAGCAAGCATCCGCGCGACGATTTGTCTTTACCTGAAACTGTGCCGCTGGCGAGTAAATCGCCGGGAAGAAGATTGCATCCGTTGCTCGCATGGTGGGTGAGCATTTGCGCAAGCGTCCAATACATATCTGAGAAATTGCCTTCACTGAGGCGAACCGGCGCTGTGTTTGCATCGCGCATTTTCTGCGATTGAAGAAATACTTCGAGATGGATATCAAGGCCGCCGGTTTTCTGATCGTCAGCATCGGAAAGATAAGACAACGGCGCAGGATCTCCTGCGGCGCGTGGGAAAGCCGCGGTGCGAAACGGCGCTAATGCTTCCATTGTTATTACCCACGG
>Ga0187847_10000973_pt1 | contig 27736 bp, 25 predicted proteins | sample June2016WEW_4_10_FD_132458 | JGI IMG/M metagenome (GOLD analysis project Ga0187847, IMG submission 132458) | Peatland microbial communities from SPRUCE experiment site at the Marcell Experimental Forest, Minnesota, USA - June2016WEW_4_10 | ecosystem: Environmental > Terrestrial > Soil >...
GGTGATTGGCGCTGCCAAGGCAACATCTTGAGCGAATGGAGCTGGGGTTACTGCCACGGTTAACGCAGCTGGGGCGCCCGTGGAAAAGCTCCACACGTAGTTGCCAACCAGCTCAGCGCCGCCGGGGGTCGCGGCTCCGGTGGTGATCGTCGCCGTGTAGGTGGTGTTGTATGCCAGAGCACCGCCGTTCGACGTAGGCGTAAACGTAGCGACCAAGCCAGAGTACGCGACGGTTCCAGTCACGGCAGCGCCGCCCTGGGCTGCGACCGTGAAGGTTGTGGGGGTGAGTGAGGCTGCACTCATCGCCTGGCTGAAGGTCGCGCTAATTGGCGCGTTTATTGCAACATTTGCGGCGCCTTGAGCGGGGGTTACCGACACCACGCCGGGGATAGTAACTGTTTCTTGACCGCAACCGGCCGCGAAGGCGGCCAGCAGAGCCGCCAGCAAGCACACGAATCCTGTCCTGAAATTGCGCATTTGTAACCTCTCGTCCGACCTTGGTGGCACAGCGTAAAAACTCGTCATCGTGTCGACTCAGTTGGGACTGCCGACACTGTACGACTTTCAAAAAATAGCAAGTGTAAGGTGAGAATTCTGTGCCGGATTGCTCATGGCTGCCTGATTTTTTCGGTGGGTAAGTCTCGCGTTTCCGAGCAGAATTGACCATCTATTTACAGGTAAGAATGTCCTGTGCAGGCCAATCGCCGCCGTCTTAACGAGAGATGAATCGGAGCATGAATGTATCGTCGTGAGTTATCGAGAGATGGGCAGGGGGGCTCGCTTGGAGAAGCTGCGCCACTACTCTTTCAGCGTTACGGTAATCTTGCGCGCGTCGCCACCGGCGGACGTTATCGCTATCTCGCCGGTAGCTTTCTTCCGGATGCTCTTGAATTTCTCGCCCCACTCGACCAGGACCAGCGCGTCCGGAGTTAGCAACTCATCCAGGCCTAGAGTCTCTAACTGACGCTCGCCCTCCAGGCGATAGACATCGAGGTGATAGAGCTTCACCGGCTTGCCGTCGCGCGCGCCGTCGTACTCGTGAATCAGCGTAAACGTCGGGCTGGTCACCTCGTCGGCCTCGGCGGCATCCAGGGCCTGGGCGATGCCTTTCACGAGGGTGGTCTTGCCGGTGCCCAGATCGCCGCGCAGAATCAGCAGTTGCGGCGGCACGAGCAAACCGGCCAGCTTGCCGCCCACCTCGATGGTGTCCGCGCCGCTCGTGGTGGTGAATTCGTGCGTCCTGCTTGCGGGAGGGGCTTCTGGACTCATTGCGTGGCCTCATGAAGGGCTGCGGTCTGCAAAGACTCCGCCGGTTGCCCCTGCAACCAAAGATACCCGTTCGCGCCGCTTGTGCGAAAGCGAAAAGCGCGTGAAAGATGAACGAGGCTGTCGGTGGCCAGCAGCGTGTGTTCATCGGCGGCCCGCACGGCCATGTCGGCGGCCAATCCGTGCAAATAAACCGCCGCCTCGACGGCCCGCGCCGGCTCGCCGGGGAACTGCGCCAACAGGCCCGCGATCAGCCCGGTCAGCAGATCGCCGCTGCCTCCCTTGGCCATGCCAGGATTGCCGGTCGTGTTTACGGCTGAGCGGCCGTCGGGGTGCGCAATGATCGTCCGCGCGCCCTTCAGCACCAGCGTGACGCCGTTGCGCTGGGCAAACCCCCGCGCCACGTCAAGCCGGTTGGCTTGCACCTCGGCTGTCGCGATCCCGGCAAGCCTCGCCATCTCGCCCGGATGCGGTGTGAGCACCAGCGTGCGTCCTTTAGCCAATTTGGCCAGCAGCACCGGTTTGGCCGCCAGAATGTTGAGCGCGTCGGCGTCGATGACCGCCGGGATACTGATTGCCGAGAGCAGGCCCGTAACGAATTTGACTGTCTCCAGATTCTGGCCGAGGCCGGGACCGATGGCCAGCACGGTTTTTCCTGCTACCAGCGCCGCGAGCAGTTCCGGGGCCAGGTTTTCCGCCGCGACAGAGCCGGCGGCGTTTGCGGCCAGCGGCCAGGTCATCAGCTCCGGCGCGATGGCTGCTGCCAGCGGCAGCACCGGCGCGGGAACAGCCGCAGTCACCAAGCCTGCCCCGGCCCGCAGCGCCGCCAGTGCCGTCATGGCTGGAGCGCCCGACTTGCCCACCGAGCCTCCGACAACCAGCACGTGGCCGTAGTTGCCCTTGTTGGCCGAGGCTTGGCGAGGCGCCTGCGCGAGCGCGAGCGACGAACCGGCCCAGCTCAGATTCAGAGCCGAAACAACGGCCTCCCGCGGCGAGCCGATGGGCGCAACCACAATGGGCTGACCCCAGTGCCGGGTCAACTGGCCAAAGACGTGCGCCGGCTTGGGCGCGGTGAATGTGATGACGGCATCGGCGGGAAAGACCGGACCGGCTACCGTGGCGCTGGTCTCGTCCGCCGGCCATCCACTGGGTACGTCAACGGCGAGAACGGGAGCTGAACTAGCTTTCACCCATTCGAGCACAGCCAGCGCCAGGCCCTTCAGCGGCGGCTTGAAGCCTGTACCGACGACGGCATCGACAATCAGGTCGGCCTCCAGCGCGGCTTTGTGCAGGGCCAGATCTTCGGGCGTCTCAATGATGGCGATGAGTCCATGAGCAGGGCTGGTCAGTTCGCGCCAGGCCTCAGCCGCGTCGCCGGTAAGCCTATCGCGAGAGCCTAGCAGCAGCGTGGTCACTTCGAGGCCTGCCGAAGCAAGCAGCCGCGCGGCCATCATGCCGTCGCCGCCGTTGTTGCCGCGTCCGCAGAGTACAGTCACCCGCCTTGCAGCCGGAAACTCGTGGCGCGCGAAGGCCGCCACAACCGCCGAGGCCGCCCGCATCAGTTCCAGCGACGCCACTCCATACCGCTTGGTGGTCAAGCGGTCGCAGGTCTGCATCTCGGCTGCGGAAAGAACGTGCATGGGAACCATGGTAGTGCATGAGGGCGAGGGACTGGGGGTTAGCGACTAAAGAATTGCTGGCGACTTGCCGCGCTACATCCATGCTTCTCAGATTATGCGGTAGAAACACGGACCGCGATCCTATACGCATGAACTGAAACTTGCGCGGGCTGATCCTCCTCTCGCTGCTGTCGGTTAAGAGTCGGACATAGCCGACTACATTATTGAACAACCCCGCAGGTCGAAGCAGGCGCGCGGACCCAACATCATTAATACGGATTGCGGCCGACGAGGCTGCGCGCGGCCTCGTCGCTCAAGGTCAATATTGGTCAGCAAGGGATCGATCCGTAGGAAATACTGGTCTTCAGTACACACCACGGATAGAAAGCTGCCGGACTTTCCGGCGTGCGAACTCTGGTGAACCCGACAACATACAGAGGCCGCATAACAACCCCCGTGCGAGTGAGTCGGAGGAAGCAATGGAGAAACAATGAAACTGCTCACAAGTTTGGGAACAGGGCTGTGCCTTACCGCGCTCTGTGTACTCGCCGCGCCGAAAGCCAACGCCGACGAATGGAATCGCAAGTCTGTCATCACCTTCAGCGGCCCGGTCGAAGTTCCGGGCTCCGGCGCACAGATTCTGCCGGCAGGCACTTATGTTTTCAAGGTAACGGACTCGCTCTCGGACCGCCATATCGTCCAGATCTTCAATCAGGACGAAACGCATGTATTCACCACGATTCTCGCAATTCCGCGCTCGCGCGTGAAAGTAACCGGCGAGACGGTTATCACCTTTCGAGAGCGGCCTGCCGGACAGCCTGAGGCTCTGAGGACCTGGTTCTATCCGAATCGCGAAACGGGCGATGAGTTTGTCTATGAAAGAACCAGAGCCCTTCAACTGGCCAAGGAGACAAATGAGATCGTTCTTTCGACGCCGGCCGTACTGGTAGCCGCGCCCGAGGAGACTTTGAAGACTGCGCCGCTTGAGGCAGTCAATCCAGCCGGGGAGACTGTTGCCACGGCCCAAGTTGTAGAAGCGCCCCCTGCTCCTGTTGCGGCTGCCGCCGCGCCGGCGCCGGTTGAGGTCGCTTCTCTGCCGCAGACTGGCAGCGATCTTGGCTTGATTGGACTGTCCGGATTGATGCTTCTGGGCGCAAGCTTTCTGGTTTCCGGGTTTGTCAAGAAGACCATGTAATTCCCGAACCTCAAGGCTTCAGTGCACTCGCTAAACTAGCCGAGTTAGTCGAGGTAAATCAGCGAATGAGGCGATGCGCGAGTATCGCCTCTCCCTTTCGCGAGAGCATGAAAGCTAATTGGCAGGGACGCCTCAGCACACTTCAAAGAATAACAAGGAGGCCGGAGATGAGCGCGTCCAAGACACGACTCAAGAGGGAGACTGGCGTGTCCGCTCCGGAACATTCCTGGGCCGCGACGCGCAAGGCGCCGATGCACTGCTTTTCATTCTTGTTACTTGCTCTTATGGTTTCCGCCGCGTTGGCTGAAGTTGCCTGGTCCCGGGCTCACTCTTCCGCGCAAGATCATGCAGGCGGCGAATACACGCTCACAGTCAATGCGGATTTGGTAGTCTTGACCGCGACCGTTGTAGACCGCAACAATGCGCTTGTTTCCGGCCTCGATAAAGAGGATTTTCAGGTGTACGAGGACGGAGTTCTTCAGCACGTCAAGACTTTCAGCCACGAGGATCTTCCGGTCACGGCCGGCCTGGTTATCGACAATAGCGGGAGCATGAGCCCGAAGCGCGCAGACGTAATTGCCGCGGCATTGTTGTTTGCCCGCTCGAGCAATCCGCACGACCAGATGTTTGTGGTCAATTTCAATGAGCGCGTGTCGTATGGCCTGCCGGCGAATATGCAGTTCACGGATCGGCGAGATCAGTTGGAACAGGGGCTGAATGCAATCGATACGATTGGGGAGACCGCTCTCTACGATGCGATGGCCGCGTCCCTCGATCATCTGCAGCAAGGCAAATGGGACAAGAAAGTGCTTATTGTGATCAGCGACGGCGGCGACAACGCGAGCAGGCACACTCTTGCCCAGGTTATCGAAATGGCCAAACGCTCCGCCGCCATCATCTACGCTATCGGCATCTTCGATGAGCCCGACGGCGATCAGAATCCAGGCGTCCTCAAGCGGTTTGCGAAAGAGACTGGCGGCGAGGCATTCTTTCCGGAATCGTCAAAGGAGGTCGCCACAATCTGCGAGAAGATCGCCCGCGATATTCGCAATCAGTACACGCTGGCCTACGTCCCCACGATTTCAAAACAGGGTAACGGCTATCGGATTCTAGATGTGAGGGTCAGCGCGCCGGGGCATGGGCGGCTGTCGGTCCGCACCCGAGCCGGATACTCGTTGACTTTGGCGCCTCTCGCGTCAGGCGGTAAAGGGGATCAACCATGATTGCCGCAACAGAGCAGGATAGCTTTGCAAAGCGAGGCCAAAGGTTCATGCGCTGGACGCAGCGCATCCTTCTGCTCACCGGCGTTCTCGCTCTCTGCTATGTTGCGCTTGTGCTGATCGGCGCGAGGCTCTATCAGAGAGACGCCTCGCTTACCCTGGAGAAACAGATTCATGCGGAAGCAGAGCACAGAGCGGCGCTTCCCAAGATAACGATCAAAGAAGGGGATGTTCTGGGGCGCATTGAGATTCCCAAGATTGGAGTGTCGGTGGCCGTTCTTGAAGGGACGGCATCGCGGACTCTGCGGCTGGGCGTAGGGCATATCGAAGGGACGTCCCTCCCAGGCGAGCCCGGAAACATTGGAATCGCCGGGCACCGTGACACCTACTTCAGAGGGTTGAAAGACATTCGCAACGATGACGAGATTGTCCTCCAAACAGCATCCGGAGCCGCCACGTACAAAGTGGATTGGATCCAGATCACCGATCCACGAGACGGGGCTATCGTATCTTCTACAACTCAGCCAGGCCTAACTCTTGTAACCTGCTATCCCTTTCACTATATCGGCGCGGCTCCGGAACGATATGTCGTTCATGCGAGCAAGCAATAAAGACTGGTAAATCGAACTCCCATACTGCCGATGGTTCGCCTCGTTCACGGCGGAAAAGGAAGAAGCTGCCGGGCGATTCGACCGGATCAATCCGCTGCTGCAATGGATCGGGCGTATGTCTGAGTCGTTTTGCTCATCTCTGAAATAGCCCGGTGACTCTGCAAACGCCATGGGGAGCAATTATGACCATCCACGGCGGTTCCAATCCTGTCACTATCGCTAAGTAAGCAGCGAGCGCATGTCATTAACAGCGACATAGGCGCCGGCGCGATGTGATGTCGATCGGAGGGGATCTCGGTGCCATTCATGAGGAGATGGAGTTCGCAGCCCTTGCGCGTCTGCCGCGACGATTCGGCAAGTAGGCCCCGAATCCGATCGATCAAATACTCTCTAGTCGCAACAATTCCTCGGGCGATCCTCCTAGTCTCGGTCATTGCTCTCCTGGCCGGCCTGCCTGCGGCGTTACGATCTCAATCGCTGACATCTACAGAAAACTCATCGGGCGGGGTGGAAAGCACGACTGTGCCGCGACTGGACCTGACCTATGAGCGTCCAACCCAGGCAACCATGGCCCGCAATTATGCTTTCGATGCGTTCGGCCCGTACCCAATTGCCGGCTCGGCTGTCGCGGCCGGTATTGGACAGGTAGGCAATTCTCCGCCGGAATGGAATCAAGGCCTCAAGGGATACAGCAGGCGATTCGGATCGGACTTTGGCATCGTGGCAGTTGGCACAACGACGCGCTATGCGCTGGCGGAAGCCTTGAGGGAAGATACGCTGTACTACCGCTGCGAGTGCCAGGGAGTTTTCCCGCGGCTGCGCCATGCCCTCTTGTCCACATTAACGGCGCGCCACGGCGAAGATGGCCGGCGCATCTTCTCATTCCCCGCGCTGGTCGCTCCCTACGCGGGTTCGATGACCGCTGTCTATGGCTGGTATCCGGATCGCTACGGCGCGAAGGATGCACTCCGCATTGGCAACTACAACCTGCTGGTCTATGCCGGCGGAAACATCGCCCTGGAGTTCTTATATAGCGGACCCCACTCCTTGCTTTCACGCATGCACCTGAACAATGCGCACGGAGCGCCAGCCCCTGGTCCAAACCATTGAGCAGCAGCGGATACACAAACGTCGCAGCCGTTATCCCGCCGCTTCCGGGACGGCGGAGCGCGCCTATTAGCATCGCGGAGAATCCCGCCACGGGACTTATCGACGGCTTCTTCGAGTGGTTCGGAAGCCTTGGCATCTTCTTCTGGAAAGTATGCAAGGCCGCCGTTACGCCGCCGTATGAGTGGCGCGAGTTAGTCCGGCAACTGGACGAAGTTGGATCCAAGTCATTGCCTCTGGTCGTCCTGGCAGGCGCATCCGTAGGTGTTGTGCTGTCGATGGAAACCCGCTCCATCATGACGCAATTCGGAGCAAAATCGCTTCTCCCCATCTCCGTCGTCTACGCCGTGATCCAGGAGATGGGCCCGATTATTACCGGCCTGGTCGTAAGCGGGCGAGTGGGGGCGGGAATCGGAGCGGAGCTGGCGTCGATGAAGGTGACGGAGCAGATCGATGCCATTGAGGCCTCCGCCATCAACCCGTACAGATATCTGGCGGCGACGCGCATTCTGGCATGCATGCTGATGCTGCCCCTGCTTACCGTTGCAGCGGACGCGGGTGGCTTGCTGATGGGCTGGGTTGCGCAGACGCTGGTTGAGCCAATCTCATTCCACCAGTTCATCGACAAGGGCTTCAGCGGCGCAACGCTGAAAGACTTTCTGCCGCCTACGCTGAAGACGGCGGTGTTTGGCCTGATTATTGGGCTGGTTGCCTGCTTTCAAGGAATGCGCACGCGCGGAGGCGCCGAGGGCGTGGGCCGCGCGGCGACTAACTCGGTCGTGCTTGCATCTCTCTTTGTGATCCTGTCCGATGTTGTACTGGTCAAGATCATTCTCGTTGTCTTCCCCAACTAATGACTCCGCGGCGAGTGAAAAGCAATGGCCACAACTTATGAAATTGCGATGAAGCAAGCGGAAGCCGAAGAGAACGGCGGCGCGCCCGTTGTCGCCGTCGATAACGTGAAGAGATCCTTCGGGAGCCAAAAGGTTCTCGATGGAATGAGCCTGAGCGTGAGCCGCGGAGAGACGCTGGCAGTGCTGGGCCGCAGCGGGACAGGCAAGAGCGTCTTGCTGAGGCTCATCATCGGCCTAGATCAGCCTGACTCGGGCTCGATAAGAATCCATGGCCAGGACATTGCCGGTTTGCCGCTTGACCGGATGAGCGAAATCCGCAAGAAGATGGGCTTCCTCTTTCAGCACGCGGCGCTCTACGATTCGCTCACCGTTGCCGAGAACGTTGCGTTCCCTCTGAAGCGCCATAGGAGAGGAATGTCGAGGTCTGAGCGAGGCGACCGCGTGAAGCAGTTGATGGCCGAGGTGGGAATGGAAGGCGATCTCGATAAGATGCCTTCCGATATCTCCGGCGGAATGCAGAAGCGCGTTGGGCTGGCGCGCGCGCTTGCGCTGGAGCCGGAGATACTGCTTCTCGATGAGCCAACGGCCGGCCTGGACCCTATCAGTTCCGGGGAGATCAACGACTTGATTCTCAAGCTGCAGCGGGAGCGCCAAATGGCATCCATCGTAGTCACTCACGATCTGCACAGCGCCAGAACCATTGCCAACCGTCTGGCGCTTTTGGATCGGGGCAAAGTCGCGATCGAGGGCGAGTTTGAAGACCTTCAGCAGAGCGACATCGAGTTTGTAAAAGAATTTCTGAAGCAGTCGTAGGAGGAGTTATGTCGAGAGTGGCACGGCTGGGAGCATTCATTGTTGTGACGCTGGCAGTTCTGGCCGCCGGTGTCTTCATTATCGGGAGCAAGGAGTATCTGTTTCAATCCACCTACAAGCTGAAGGCGCAATTCGACAATGTTGCAGGCCTGGCAGCCGGAGCGGATGTGCAGGTGGGCGGGGTTCACAGCGGAACTGTGCAAAGCATCGAATTGCCTCACAAGCCCGGCGAAAGAGTCACCGTGCTGATGAACCTCGACAAGTCGACGCGCGAGGTGATCAAGCAGGACTCGGTGGCCTCGATCCAAACCGAGGGGTTGCTGGGCAATCAGTTCGTAGCGATATCTTTCGGATCTGCCGGGCAAGGCGAGGTGAAGGATGGCGAGACCATCGAGAGCGAGCAGCCGCTGGTAATGGCGGATATTCTCAAGAAGGCGAGCGCGATGCTGGATAGCAGCCAGCAAGCAGTCGAAAACGTGACTCAAGCGACGGCGCACCTGAATTCGGTAAGCTCCAAGATCGATTCGGGCCAAGGAACAGTGGGCGCTCTGGTGAACGACAAGCAACTTTATGAGAACCTGAATCAGACCACAGCTACGCTGAATGCAACGATGATTCAGGCGAAGGCGGGGGCGACAGACTTCCAGGAGAATATGGAAGCTCTGAAGCATAACTTCCTCTTGAGCGGATATTTCAAGAAGCGCGGATACGAAGACTCCGCCTCGCTGGCGGCAAACAAGATTGGCGGGCTTCCCGCAGGCACGCCATTGAAGGCGTTTACCTATACGGCCAAGCAGCTCTTCGACGCGCGCGATTCGGCCAAGCTGAAGGACCAGAAATCGCTCAATGCCGGCGGGGAGTTCCTGGCGCGGAACCCATTCGGAGTCGCTGTCGTGGTGGCTTCCATGGGCAGCGAGGGAGATACCCAGAAGGATCAGGTGCTTTCCGAGGCCAGGGCCATGGTTGTGCGCGAGTATCTGGTGGAGAACTTTGGATTCGACGACAGCCAGCTTAAGACGCTGGGATTGGGCAAGCAGACAGGAGCGGCTTTGGACGCGGATTGGGGATCGATACAAATCCTCATCTTCCCGGCGGGGACCGAAGCGCCGGTGGACAAGCTTCCCCCGGCAACCAGCACACCCATAGCGGAGTCCGCCCCGCAGGCGCAGGTTACCGCAGCGGTTGCGCACCAACCGTGACTGGGCGGCCCAATGAACGACGGCAAAGAGTCTGGGACGGGAGCGGAAGCCTTGCAGCAATGGAGAAACGATGACCGGAAACAAGCATAACCCCGAAGGTAACAGCGGCAACAGCGGCGAGCCGGATGCCGGACCTTATTGGAGGCGGATGCATCTCGACTGGCGCTTTTGGGTGGGCGCGGTCTTCATGGCCGCGGCGCTCGCAATCTATGTGCTGAGCGGCGACCTGGCGTGGGTCCCGCGCGGCCAGCCGCGACAGCCTGTTCCAGCCGATTCCGGGAGATAGCGGCGCCTAACAATTCGGCAAAGATGGCCGATACCCGCATTGGCGTGGCGCGCCTTGACTTGCCGCTGCGGCTGCCGTCTGGAACAGATGCCGATGCGCCGGAAGCGACGGTGTAAATATCTCCCGAGCCGGATGCCGTCGCCTCAATCCTTCCAGGTGTGCATAGTTGCTCAGCAATTTCCTCGTTACCTTGGAAGAATGATCGGGAAGAAGAGTGAATGCGCTCCTCTTTCCCCTGGCCGCTGTAAGGCAGACCATCGGAGACATGTTCCTCTTAGCCGCCGGGTTGCGCAAGGACGCGCCGCAACAATAGGCCTTCGCCTGTTGACCTCCGTGTTTGCCCATTTGCATTTGCAAATGCCAGACAGAGCCGGGCAAGAAGCAAGCAGCTGTACGTGAGTTTATCGACCGGATCGAAGTTGTCCTCAGTGCGGATCGAGTTCAAAAGAGATTGGAGAAGATGCAATGCCGCTCGTCACTGTTGTTATCACGCTAGCCGTAGTGGGCCTGCTGTTATGGCTGGTCAACCGCTTCATCCCCATGCAAGGCCAGATCAAGAGCATCCTGAATGGCGTTGTGGTGATTGCCGTGATTCTGTGGCTGCTGAAAATTGCCGGCCTGCTTGACGGCCTTTCTCAGTTCCACGTCGGACAGAACATGCCGCTTGTCACCATTCTCATCACATTAGGCGTAATCGGAGTGCTGCTATGGCTGGTCAATAGCTTCATTCCCATGCAAGGGCAGATCAAGGGAATCCTGAATGGCGTTGTGGTGATTGCCGTGATTCTGTGGCTGATGAAGATTTTTGGCCTTTTCAGCTACCTGACTCAGTTCAAAGTGGGGCATTGAGAGAGCTCGCCGCCGCGATTGGACAGGCAGCATGCGCCAACGTAACACAACAACCTAACCCGGCAGAGTTCTGCCTGAAGGAGAAATCTTGAAACGCATCGTAATGTTCGTCCTAGGAAGCGCCCTCGGCTTGAGCGCAATTGCTCAAACCACTGTGCAAACGACAACGGTTACCGAATCGACAGGCCCGTCCACTTACCGCGTTATTGTGATCAATCGTTCGGTCGTAGCGGTCAACTATAGGCATCGGAGCGGGGCCACGGATGTGGATTTCGCGGGCACGACCTTGATGCCCACAGCCGATGGCAAAGCCAAGGTGAGAAGCAAACGCGGGACCATGGAAGTGGAGGCGGACTTCGGAAACCTGCAAAGTCCAACCACGTTCGGTGGTGAATACCTTACCTACGTTCTGTGGGCGATTTCTCCCGAGGGACGGCCGGTGAACCTTGGAGAAGTGCTGGTAGGCGGCAACGACCGGAGCAAGCTCACGGCAACGACGGACCTCCAGTCCTTCGCTCTGATCGTTACGGCGGAGCCGTACTATGCGGTCCGGCAGCCCAGCGATGTGGTCGTCCTCGAGAACGTTGTTCGCCCGGACACGAAAGGGACCACCGAGGCAGTTAATGCGAAGTATGAACTGATGGAGCGCGGGGGCTATATTCCCACCGGCTACAAGTTCGACCCAGTTGTCTTGAACGCCGGACTTCCATTGGAATTCTACGAGGCGCGCAATGCGATGCGGATTGCCCGATCCGAGGGAGCGGAGACGTATGCCAGCGCGAGCTACGCCCATGCTACAGAGTTAATGGACAAGGCCGACGGATACGCCTCCCGCCATTACGCAAACGAAAAGCCGCTCATTGCACTTTCGCGAGAGACCGTGCAGACTGCCGAAGATGCGCGAGAAGTCGCAGTGAAGAAGATCGATGAAGAGCGTCTGGCGAACGATCGCCAGGCATCGAGCGACGCGCTGGCAAGCTCGCAGGCGCAAACCGACGATGCTACGCGTCTAAAGGATCAAGCTCAGTCCAATGCGGCGATAGCGCAGGCTGACACGGCAAAGGCGCAGTTCGATGCCGCCAAGGCGCAGGCTGACATGGCCGCAAACCAGGCAGCATCGGCGGCCACGATCTCCGCTGCTCAAGCGGACGCGGAGCAGGCTCGCCTCGCCGCGCAGACTGCTCAGCAGAATGAACACCAGGCCGACAGCGACAAGGCCGCGATGCGCGCGCAGTTGTCGGAGCAACTGAACCTGATTCTCGCGACGCGCGATAGCGCGCGCGGGCTGATTGTCAGCATGTCGGATGTATTGTTCGACACAGGACAGTATTCGTTGAAGCCGGGCGCGCGGGAGAAGCTCGCCAAGGTCGCGGGAATTCTCATTGCCTATCCGGGGCTCAACATCGCGGTTGGCGGCTATACCGATAACGTCGGCGGCGACGCAATGAACCAGAAGCTCTCGGAGAATCGCGCAGGCGCCGTCCGCGACTTCCTGATCGTGCAGGGCGTCACGGCAAACTCTTTAAGCAGCCAGGGCTTCGGCAACACGCTGCCGGTGGCCTCCAACGATAACTCAGCGGGCAGGCAAGAGAACCGCCGTGTGGAACTGGTTGTTTCCGGCGACGCAATCGGCAGCCCCGCGAACGCAACGACGGGAAGCTTGCGCTGAACCTGTCTTGTAGCCGCCTCGGCCTCGAAGAGAGGCCGCGGCGGCCGCATGGCGGGAGTTAAGGAATCTATCCGAACGGAGGAGCTGTACTGGGCCTCACGATTGTAGACCTTCTACTGATTCTTTGCCGGATTTGAATATAAATGGAGGATCTAATGCCCATCTGCGATTGGATGCATCGAGAGAGGCGGATTGCAGATCCGGTTGCGGAAACCGGCTTGCATATTGCAACGAAAGCGTGCAAACTGCCGTTGCCGACCCGCATTGCGTTTATAGGCAACTACCTGCCGCGCAAGTGCGGCATAGCCACTTTTACAACCGACCTGTGCTCGGCGCTTGCGGCAGAATACGGGGAGGAACGGCTGTTTGCAATACCGGTCAACGATCTCGATTCGAGCTACGACTATCCAAGACGAGTGCGCCTGGAGCTGGAGCAAGAGGATATCTCGTCTTATGCGCGAGCCGCCGATTTTCTCAACTTCAACGGCAACGATCTTGTCTGTCTTCAGCACGAATACGGCATCTACGGCGGCAGCGCGGGACGCCATATATTGACATTGCTGCGCAGGCTGAAGATGCCGCTGGTGACTACTTTGCACACCGTGCTGCGCGAGCCGGACGCGCATCAGCGCATGGCGCTTGAAGAGATTGCCCATCTTTCCGATCGCATGATTGTGATGAGCGCGCTGGCGGCGCGGCTGCTGCGCGAGGTCTATGCGGTGCCGGGCGAAAAGATCGATGTGATTCCGCACGGCGTTCCCGATCTTCCATTCATGGACCCAAACTTCTTCAAGGACAAGTTCGGCACGGAGGGAAAGTCCGTTCTGCTTACCTTCGGGCTGCTATCTCCGAACAAGGGCATTGAGAACGTCATTCGCGCACTTCCCGGGATTCTGGCAAAGCAGCCGAACGTCGTCTATGTCGTATCCGGAGTGACCCATCCCCATATCATCCGGCGCGAGGGCGAGCGATACCGCGAAGAACTGCAAGCGCTGGCCCAGGAGCTTGGCGTGGCCGATCATTTGATTCTTAACAATCGCTTTGTAAGCACCGAGGAGCTAATGGAGCATGTAGGCGCGGCCGACATATATATCACTCCTTATCAGCAGGAGGCGCAGGCCGTCTCCGGCACGCTGGCGATTGCGCTCGGAGCCGGGAAGGCGATTATCTCCACGCCTTACTGGCATGCCAGTGAGCTGCTTGCGGGGGGCAGAGGCGTGCTGGTTCCCTTCGAGGCTCCCGATGCCATCGCCGATGCCGTTCTTGCATTGCTGGCGAACGATGCCGAGCGCCACGCGATGCGCAAGCGCGCCTACATGTACTCGCGCGGAACGACGTGGCCAGAGACGGCGCGGGCCTACATGGCGAGCTTTCAACGGGCGCGCTTTGAACGCTCGCTTCATCCAAGAGCTGCCAATCAGGAAGAGGCTGCCGTGGAGCGGATGGATACTCCGCCTGCCATCAACACCGGCCATCTGCTGGCGATGACCGACGATACGGGCATCTTGCAACACGCTATCTTCTCCGTTCCGAATACCGGCGAAGGCTACACGACCGACGACAATGCGCGCGCGCTCATCGTCTCCATTCTTCTTGACGAAGAGCAGGGCGAAGCGCCCCAGCCTGCGTATGCGAGCCTCTCGCACCGCTACTTGTCCTTTCTTTGGCTTGCTTTCAATACCGATACAGGGCGGTTTAGAAACTTTCTTGGCTACGACCGCAGATGGCTGGAAACAGTTGGGTCGGATGACAGCCATGGGCGCGCGCTATGGTCGCTGGGCAAGGTGCTCGGCGTTTCGCGCAATGCGGGATTAAGAGGCGCTGCCGGGCGGCTTTTTGAAGCGGCAGTTCCGGCAACGCTGACGTTCGGCAGTCCGCGCGCCTGGGCATACAGCATCCTGGGAATGCAAGCCTATCTGGACTGGTTCCCAGGCGACAGGGCAATCCAAAACGCGCGCAATATCCTTGCGAATCGGCTGCTTGAAATATATGAGCGCACTCACTCCGAAGAATGGCGGTGGTTCGAGAAGAGTCTTTCCTACTCGAATGCAAGGCTGTCGCAGGCGCTTATTCTGGCGGGATGGAGAAGCGACAACCAGCGAATGATCGAAGCCGGCATGGATTCGCTGAAGTGGCTTGTGGCCGAGCAGCATCTGGACAACAAGGAGATATTCGTTCCCATCGGGTCCAGCGGATTCTTCATCGAGGGAAGCGAAAAGGCGCGCTTCGATCAGCAGCCCGTGGAGGCCTGCGCGACGGTCTCCGCCTGCCTCGAGGTGTACAAGCTGACGGAAGAGAGCCAATGGCTTGAAGAGGCGAACCGTGTCTTTCATTGGTTCCTGGGCAAGAACGATCTCCAAGTTCCGCTTTATGATACAGTCACAGGCGGGTGCAGAGACGGCCTTCATCCCGACCGCGTGAACGAAAACCAGGGAGCGGAATCGACGCTCTCGTTCCTGATAGCCCTGCTTGAAATGCAGAAGGCCAAAGTTGCAAACGCAGATGAACTGCACAGCGGAATGAGTGTCTCGTATTGAATCTAGCCATCTCTACGGAAGAATCGCCAGAGTCCTACGCCCAGGAGCGAGAGAAGACGGAAGCATGTGCGGATCAGCCTTTGTTTACACGTTTTTCCGGCAATCCGCTGCTCAGCCGCGACAACTGGCCCTATCCGATCAACAGTGTCTTCAACGCTGGGGCCGTGCTGCTGGCCGACGGCGAGACCCTGCTGCTTTGCCGCGTCGAAGACCGGAGCGGATTGTCGCATCTCTGCGCTGCGCGTTCCGCCAATGGACTGGATGGATGGCGGATCGACCCGCAACCGACTTTGATGGCGGCGCCAAAGGAGTATCCGGAAGAGATCTGGGGCATTGAAGATCCGCGCATCACCTACGTTCCGGAACTCGATCAATACGCCGTGGCCTACACATCCTTTGCGCGCGGTGGGCCCGGAGTCTCGCTAGCGCTCACCAAGGACTTCAAGGGCTTTGAGCGGTTCGGCGTGATCATGTCTCCCGAGGATAAGGACGCGGCCCTGCTGCCTCGCAGGATCGGCGGGCGCTGGGCGCTGATTCACCGGCCTGTGACGTCGCTGGGAGCTCATATGTGGATATCCTATTCGCCGGATTTACGCCATTGGGGAAGCCACAAGATCATCCTCGAAGCGCGGCGCGGCGGGTGGTGGGATGCGAACAAGATCGGACTCTGTTCTCCGCCAATAGAGACGGCCAAAGGGTGGCTGATGATCTATCACGGAGTGCGTCAAACGGCCTCGGGAAGCATCTATCGCCTGGGCCTGGCGCTCTTCGATCTGGAACATCCCGAGATATGCCTGCAACGAGGAAACTCATGGATGTTCGGGCCGGAGGCGGCCTATGAGCGCAGCGGAGACGTGGAAGGCGTTGTCTTCCCTTGCGGACAAACCATCGGCGCGGATGGAGATACCATCCATCTGTATTACGGCGCGGCCGATACCAGCATTGCGCTGGCCACCGGCAGCATTCGTTGCCTGCTTGACTGGCTGGACAAATACGCGAGCCCGCGAGAGACGATAGGCCTGGGCCTATAAGTTGCGCAGCAGCGGGACCGGAAGGAACGGGCAGCATGGGAAATATGAGCCGGAGTTGGCCCGATTGGCTGCCGCACCCGCTTTGGATCAGGCATAAGTGCCCGCGCTGCAATTCGGAGAAATTCAAGCAGGCGGAGTTGCGCACGTTCGATGGCCTGCTGGCCATGTTCGCATTGCGCCCGGTTCGCTGCATCTTCTGCTGGCGACGGTACTATTGGGTTACGTTGCACGCCGCGAATGTTGGATAGGTACTCAACTGTTTCGGCGGTCATTTTGTATGAGTGTCTTTCTCCAGCAACCGGCTCAACTTCCAGCGCCAGGCCAGCATCCATTGCTGGCGCCGTACTGGCTCACGCATCTGGGCGCGCTGGGGCTTTTTTTTGTTGCCGTGGTCGATTCCTCAGTCGTTCCGCTGCCTCTGCCCGGCAGCACCGATTTCCTCTTGCTCTTGCTGGTGGCGCACGGTGGAGATCCCTGGGTGCTCGCTCCCTGCGCCGTTGCAGGCAGCATCCTGGGCGGTTACACGACCTGGCAGATTGGCCGCAGAGGCGGCGAAGCTGCGCTGCGGCACTATGTGCCGGCCCGCCTGCTTGGACGGATTGTCGGATGGGTGGGGCGCCACCGCATCCTCGCGGTGTTTCTCCCCGCACTGCTTCCCCCGCCGATTCCGCTCTTGCCGTTTGCCCTTGCCTCGGGCGCGCTGGGCGTTTCGCGCAGGCGCTTCCTCACCGTCTTCGGAGCGGCTCGCTCTCTGCGCTACTGCTTCATCGCATGGCTCGGGGTAACCTACGGGCGCAGCATCGTCCGCCTCTGGTCGGGAAGCCTCCAGAAGTGGTCTACTCCGCTGCTTTGCGTCTTTGTGGGCCTGATGATCGCCGGCGCTTGCTACGGGATATGGAAGGTGCGCGGCCTGCGCAGGATCGACGCCGAGGATGAGCAAACGCTGTCGGCCGATGCAATGCACGGGAAATAACTTACTGATCGGCCCGGCCAGTAATTGGCTCGAGGCTTCCCACCCTTGCGGCGTTGCGGGATATTCAATATCAGAGCAATGCTGCGAATGTTCATACCGATCGAGGCGAGGAAGATGGGATGCTTGAGGATAAGTTCATCTTCGATCCTGGCGGCATCGCATATAGATAGAGAGAATGGCAAGAGACTACGCATATTCAGGAGAATAGAGAAAAGCGATGCTTACTCCCGTCCCAAAAAGTTTTATTCCGTTCCAATCATTCCCTTCATGCGCCCCTCATGTTATCTCTTTAATACTCAATCATGGGAGGTAAGAACACATGACTCGGAACCTGTTAGCAACATGCATTTTGTCAATCGCTTTCGCTGGTTTTGGAAGCGCGCAGGGCACGGCCTCTAGCTCGGAGACTGGCGCTCATTACACTCAGGCGGAGTTGAAAGAGATGGCGCTTAACGCGCACGCGCCGGCGCAATACAAGGCTCTTTCCAGTTACTACGGCGAGCGGAAGGCTGACTATCTTCAGCAGGCCGCGGAAGAAAAGGCGGAGTGGGACCGGAGGAGCCAGAACGTGATGGGCGTGGCAGCCAAGTATCCAAGGCCAGTAGACTCGGCACGCAATCTATACGAGTACTACATGTACAAGGCTGGCGAGGCAGGGACGCTCGAAGCGAAGTACAATCGGCTGGCATCGCCGGACGCCCCCGTGAACGCGCAGTAACGCGCCGCAATCCAACAGTTTGACCGGGATTATGTGTCGCGGACAAAGGGAAAGGGAGCCGGGTTGGTCGACTGGCTCCCTTTCAGTGTCTATGCGGATCTTTCAGATGGAAGCTATCGTCACTTCCCTGGTTTTGCCCTTGCCTGCGGCTGCCGAGACACTAACGACTGTTGCTGGGCGGTGTGTTTCTGCGACAACGCCTGTGTCTGCTGCGTGTGCCTAGCCTCCAGATTCTGCGCCTGAGCGGGAGTCGCCTTCTGCTGGTGCTCGTTGTCCTGCTTCTGCTGAAGCTGCTGCCGCTCCTGGGTTTGCCGGGCGATCAACTGGTCCTGCTGCTGCTCGTACTTCTGGTCAGCCTTGGCGTTCCCTGAGTTGATTGCCGCGGGGCGGGCGATGGGAGCAAGGTCATTGGGATGGACCGCGGGACGCGACGGGGTGTTGTCCGCATGGGCTGCCGGCGCTTCGGCGCGCGATTCGGAGGATGCGCCGATGGGCAGAGGCTTGGAAGCTTCCGCAGGCTCTTTGGCGCTGGCCGCTCCGCGTTGCTCGCTGAGAGCTCCAGGCTTGGCCGTCGCTGCGACTGACGGCGTGCCGTGGTTTACGCTGGCCCGCTGCTCCGGGTTGGAGCGCGCCGCCTGGGCATGTTCAGTTTGAGCGGCAACCGCCGGAATATGCCGCTGCTTTGCCGCGGCCACCTGTTCGGTGCTGGCTCGCGCGACCACCCCGCCGGTTCCGCCGTTGAAGCTGACGCGGCTGTCGCTGTGGTTCTCGATCACGGTGTTGTAGACATTGCGATTGATGGTGATGTCCACGTTGTTCACGGAACGGTTATAGAAGAAGTGACCGCCGTCCCAGCGGCCGCCGCCGTACCCGCCGCCCCAGTATCCGAATCCGTAGTTGATGCCGCCATAGAAGCCGACCTCGGTCCCCCAGTAGCCATCGTTGAACATGAAACCGCCGTCTCCCCAGCCCCAATAGCCGGGCGTCCAGAGCATGCCCACTTCCGGCGCCTGCACCCACGTGCCGGGCACCCAGTAGTAATCGGAGATGCTGTCGTCATAGGCCCAGTAGCCCGGCGTCCAGAGATAGCCGTCCCCTGGGCAGATGGGCTGCTCATAGACCGGCAGCGCGGGTGGGCCGATCGAAATCGAGATCCCAACTTGCCCGAACAAGGCGGCCGGTATGGCCAGTGCAAGGAACGCTAGCAGTATCTTGAAGGTTCGCATGGAAATCCTTTTGCCCGGTGGTCCTTCGATTGCCCGGCTGAGCTATTCCCATCCGGGTCGCGAGGATCGAGAGGCGGCGCATTTCGCGTCATGGTTAACAGTTACATTCGGATTCGGCTCAGTCTGTGTCTAACCGCTCACTCTGCGCGAAAGGTGTGGGATAACATCCGACAGTGGCTTTCGAGGCTGCGGGAAAAGGCATGTCTTCACGCGAATAGCTCGAAAAGCATACCCGGGGGCTAAAGCCCGCTTTGATTTTGTGGTGCTTAAGGCACGACTGAAGTCGTGCCCTTTCAAAGCATCAACTTACTCGGAGACTCCCGAGGTAAGCATTTGCTTGAGCAGGGGCATTGCGCTGCCGAAATGCGGATACAGGACTTCCGCGTCGCCTGGCAGGCGCCTGCGCCTGGGCTGGATGGCAGGCGCCTCGGCCTCATCGGACACAGGCAACTCGGCGCTCTGCTGAATGAGGAACGGGTAGACGCTCACTCTGGCCAGAAAGAACCATGGATATTGGGTCAGCTCGATATGGTCCACTTCCGCGGCGTTGCAGCGCGCGCCGATGCGGCGAAGAGCCAGTTTGAGCGCGCTGGCGATCGCTTCCTGCGATGTCTCTCCCACGCCGCTGCGCAGCGATCCATCGCCAATCCGGATGAAATTCCATCCCCGAGCCGCGATCTTCTTTTCGAGCCGGCTTGCGTCGACGGTCCGCGCAAAGTCCCAGCCCTCGCGAAACTCATCGGTGGCCAGCTTAATGCCGCCAGGCAGTTCAATGCCGGCGCGCAGAAGCAAATTCGTTTCGGAGATGGCGCGCATGCTTCACTCTTTCTTTTGCCGGCTTCAGCAGTGCTGGCAGGGCGCGCTCTGCGGAAGGCGCGCGACCGACGCCGATTTTCGCTGATAAACCTGCATCGGCACCTGATCTTCCGACGGCGCGATTGCATAGTGAATCGAACAGCGGCAATAGATGCAATCGGTCTTGCGGTTCAGGTAGCCCGCGCCGAGAGACTGAGGAAAGCTCCGCAGGCACTCCGGGCAGGTGATCGTGACGTATGCATCCGGGCAAAAGTCGTGTGTGTTGCGATGAATCCAGAGAGGCGCGTCCGGGCTGCTGGGCTGGTGCGCATGCCGCTCCACAGGCGGCAATGTCTCGATGATGCGCATCAGGGCGGCGACGCTGCTGCCTTTCTGGTAGAACCCATCGGCGGCAATGCCCGAGGGCGCCTCGTTGCCGGAGAACCAGCCGCTCATGGCGATTGTCCGGATCGCGGGAAAGCGCCGCCGCACCACCGAGAGCAACTCGAAGCCGGACATGCGAGGCATGTTGAGATCGGAGAGGAGCAGCTCGGGAACTTCATCTTGCATCTCGCGCAATGCCGAGAAGCCGTCTTCGGCCGCGCGTACGCGATAGCCCATCTCGGCCAGCATGAGCGACAGCGACTCTCGAACGACAGGCTCATCATCGACGATTAGAAGATTGGCAAGCGTAGTGTGCATCTCTTACTCCTTCTCTGGAGATTCACTCAGGGAGTTGAAGCAAGTATGGCCTGCATGAAATTGTTAACGCTGTTCAATTTCGTACAGAGCCTGCCAGTGCGCCGTTGGCCTGCATTGAACGGCCTGCAGGCGATGCCACAATAGGCGGCATCTCGGCATTATCGCCCGGTATTTGGTCGAGAAGAACCACATTGAGCAGGGATTTATGCACGCGAATGCGGTCTTTGTAGTCGATAAAGCCGTGCTCGCGAAAGCGGTTCATGAAGAAGCTGACGCGCGACCGGGTGGTTCCGATCATCTCCGCCAGCGTCTCCTGCGATATCTTGGGAATCAGCGTCTCCTGTTCGCCCGGCTTGCCCGGCTCGCCAAACTCCGCCATCAAAAGCAGCACTCTTGCCAGCCGCTTCTCGCTGGAGTTGAACAACTGATCCACCAGATCGGCCTGGATGCGCATGCTGTGGGCCAGCAAAAACTTCAGGAACAGTTCGGAGAACTCAGCCTCGTCGCGCATCACGCGGATCATCTCATCCCGCCCTATCTTGAGCGCGGTGCAGGCGGTGATGGCCGTTGCGGTGGCCAAACGCAGGCCAGGCACCGCGGCGAGCGCTCCCTCGCCGACGAAATCGCCGGCCGAGACAATCGTGATGGTGGCTTCCTTGCCGATGGCCGAAACGACCGTGACTTTTGCGCGGCCTTTTTGCAGATAGAAGACCGAGTCCGCCAAATCTCCCTGCGAATAGAAATTATCCTTGGGCGACAACTGAACGATTCTCCGCCCCAAGCCGGCGTTGGCCAGAAATGCAGCGGTATCGAAAGAATGCACGACTAGAGCTGGGGGAGCAAACTGAGCCATAATAGGCCTCCTTCATGCCGCGGTCTTGGCACGAGGGTTGTTGATTGACCTCTAGCCGCATCGCGACGCATGAATTGCGCAAGACGGCAGCGATGAGGCTGAATTCCCGATGGATCAAGGCCAGAACAGGTTGGGGATTCCGCATGAGGACACGCACGGATAACACACCGCGACCAAGCGGAAACCCCGCCGTGCTTCCATTTTGCTGGAGGATGGGCGAGAAATCTGTCTCCTATTGCTCACAAATCGAAGATATTTTCGAGACATCACCGCATTGGCCGGCTGTCCCAACAACGCCCTGAGCGTTGTAGCTCAGACGGCATGCTGCTCAGGCCCTAACGTTGAAGTTACCTTGTGCGCCTCCAATGCGCGTAAAGCAAGCGACATTGCGCAAAGGTAGAAGAGGTGAGATGCATGAAGAAGCTTATTACGTTGGCGGCAGTTCTGAGTATGACAAGCATGGGCTGGGCTGGTTCCGGCCGCGAAGCAACCGTTGACCGGCTGGATCATGCCGCCGCGGTGCTGCACGAAGTGATGGCGGCGCCCGATCGCGGCATTCCCGAAGAAGTGTTGGAGCACGCGAAATGCGTTGCTGTTGTGCCGCATATGCTCAAGGGCGGCTTTGTGCTCGGCGCCGAAAATGGCCGCGGAGTGGTTACCTGCCGCACCGAAAATGGCTGGAGCGCTCCGGCGTTCTTTACCATCACCGGCGGCAGCTGGGGCTTGCAGATCGGCATCGAAGGCGTCGATCTGGTCATGATCATCCAGAACGACCGCGGCATGCAGCGCTTGCTCTCCAGCAAGTTTCAGCTGGGCGCAGACGCCTCGGCCGCAGCCGGACCGGTAGGACGCCACGCATCGGCTAACACCGATTGGGAGCTGAATACCGAGATCCTGACTTATTCGCGGGCCAGGGGCGCTTTTGCCGGACTTACCCTAACCGGAGCCGACATTCGCCGCGACGACGATTCGACGGAAGCCATCTACGGCGCGGGCGTCTCGACGCGCCACATCCTGCGCGGCGAAGTGGCCGCTCCGGCCTCGGCCGGCGCATTCCTCAACGCAGTCAGGGACGCAAAGGCCCAGGCCATCGCCTCCAACTAAACGGCTGTAACATCACCGTTCGCGCGCGACCCTTGGCGGTCGCGCGCGAACCCCTTATTAAGCAGATAGGAGAATTATGCTCTGGACAATCTTTGTCATCATCCTGGTGTTATGGCTGTTGGGTTTCAGCCTTCATATTGCCGGCGGCTTGATTCACATTCTGCTGGTCATCGCGCTCGTCGTGCTGGTCTTCAACCTGCTGGCCGGACGGCGCAGTAGCTTATAGGGAAGATTCGATGCGCGGGAGCTCGTGTGATAGATTCGCCGTGTAGGGTTAGCGGGGGATACATGCGAGCGTTATCAGTTTCAGCGCTGTTCGTTATGCTGGGAACAGGCTTTTCCGGCGGGCAACAGACCAGCCCGCCCGCGCCGCCTCCACAGGCGCCTGCGCAGCCGGTGCGCGTCAAGGTTTATTCCGTGGGTCCGGGAGTTACGGCCCCTGAGCTTCTTCCCGTCAACCAGCCTCCGTTTCCTGCCGAAGAATGCAAGAAGAAGATGGACGGCCAGGTCGTTCTGTCTGTCCTTGTGGACGCGACGGGGAAACCGCGCAACATTGTGATTATTCAGTCCATCGGTTCGGAACTCGAAAAGTTTGCGCTTCTGACGGTCGAAGCAGATCGATTCAAACCCGGAACCCACGATGGCGCTCCTGTCGTTGTCGCCCAATCCGTGGAAGTGGACCTGCAGGCCTGCCTCGAAGAGAAGAAGAATGATGTCGGCAAGAAGACCTATTCGTTGCGGCTCGTCTCCCAGCCCACACAAAAGTTTGGAACAGTCCTGGATTTTCCGGAGGAGGCCGTTCTTACATCAAACGATCCCTCCTCAAGCGATTCCAGCAGCGGCGCTCCCGGTATTGGGCCCGTCAGGAACGGGATCAGCGCACCGGTCCTGCTTAAGAGTGTTGCACCCTTGTTCACCAACGAGGCGCGTGAGGCGAAATATCAGGGGATTTGTGTACTCTCCGTAACTGTCGATTCGCAAGGAAAACCGCAGAATATACGAGTAATCCGGGCTCTCGGCATGGGGTTGGACGAGAAGGCGATCAAGGCCGTGGGCAAGTATCGCTTCAAGCCCGCTATGAAAGACGGTGTGCCCATCCCAGTCACGATGCACATAGAGATCGACTTCCATCTCGTCCCGTGAAGGCTCTACCAGGTCGGTTTCGCAACAACTCAGCGAGCAGGTCAGGCAGCAGACGAGCAGTTCTTCAACTGTGTCGGCCCAACGGGGGAGAGCGGAACTCCTCGGAGCCTAGAAAAACTCCGTTCGTCCTGGCGTTTTCCGGCGGCGAGTGCGCGGCCCCCTACGCGATAGACTGCGAATGAGGAAGCAATCTTGAGCGGCACGGGCCCATCAGAGAAGATGGAAACGGGGGACGCCTCCGGCGAGACGGAGTTGCGCCCGGCGTCCGGCGTCTCCTTTGCCTGGCGCGCGCTGCGGCATCGCAATTTCAGGCTCTTCTTTGGCGGGCAGACCATCTCGCTCATCGGCACGTGGATGACGCGCGTCGCCACCGGATGGCTGGTCTACCGGCTCACCGGCTCGGCGCTGCTGCTGGGTACAGTCAGCTTTGCCGGGCAGATTCCCACCTTTTTGCTGGCGCCCTTTGCCGGGGTGTGGGTTGACCGGCTCGACCGCCGGCAGGTGCTGGTGTGGACGCAGACCCTTTCGATGGCCCAGTCGCTGACACTGGCTGCGCTGACGCTCTCGGGCCACATCACCATTCCCTTGCTGCTAGCGCTGAGCGCCTTGCAGGGCTGCGTCAACGCCTTCGACATGCCCGGCCGGCAGTCCTTCATGGTCACGATGGTGGATGACAAGCGCGACCTGCAGAATGCAATTGCCATCAACTCGTCGATGGTCAACGTGGCGCGGCTGATCGGCCCGTCGCTGGCCGGCATGTTGATCGCGGTATCGAGCGAGGGCTGGTGCTTTCTGATCGACGGCATCAGCTATCTGGCGGTGATTGCGTCGCTGCTGATGATGCGGCTTCATGCGCCGGTGGTCGAGCGCGAGGCCGCGTCGATGGTCGCCGAGTTGAAGGCCGGCTGGACGTATGTTTCGGAGTTTCTGCCCATACGGACGATCCTGCTGCTCTTTGCCCTGATCAGCCTGATGGGCATGCCCTTTGTGGTGCTGATGCCGATCTTCGCCAAGAACGTGCTGCGCGGCGGGCCGCACACGCTTGGATTTTTGATGGGTTCGATGGGGCTGGGCGCGCTTATTTCGGCTCTCTCCCTAGCGGCGCGCAGGAACGTGCGCGGGCTGGTCAGGATGATTCCCATCGCGGCGGCGGTCTTTGGAGTGGGGCTGATCGGCTTTGGTCTGTCGCGCTGGTTCTGGCTCTCGATGGTCATGGTGCTGATTGCCGGCATGGGCATGATGCAGGGCATGGCGGCCAGCAACACCGTGATTCAGACGATTGTCACGGACGACAAGCGGGGCCGGGTGATGAGTTACTATACGATGGCGTTCATGGGCATGGCGCCGTTTGGCAGCCTGCTGGCCGGGACGATGGCGGACAAGGTGGGCGCGCCGTGGACGGTGATTCTAAACGGCGCGGTGATACTCGTGGGGGCGGTCTGGTTTGCGACGCGGCTGCCGGGGCTGCGGGTGCAGATTCGGCCTATCTATCGGGAGATGGGCATTATTCCGGCTGAGGAGGGATTGCAGCAATGAGCGACGAAAAATCACTACGCGATGTAGCCGAAGAAGCAGGAGTCAATGTTCAAAGCATGATAGAGGAAAGGATCAGAGAGGCATTGAGGGGACGAACTGCGACCAAGGTGCATAAGCTCGATCCAGATCCCGCACCTGCAATCGCCTTGACCCTCGAACCCCGCCGCACAGCCATCGTCGTTATCGACCTGCAAAAGGGCATTGCAAACATGCCCGGCGGAGCACCGCACACGAAGCCCTCTGTCATCGCCAACACCGCGCGCCTGCTCGCCGCAGCCCGCGCCGCCGGAGCGCAGCCCGTGCTGGTCCAGGTGGGCGGCTCGCCGGATGGGGCCGACCGCGTGAAAACTCCGACCGATCAAGCCTGGAAGGCCACTGGTCCGCTCCCGCCCGATTGGAGCGAGTTGATTCCCGAACTCGACCGTCAACCCACGGACATTGTGGTTTTGAAGCGGCAATGGGGAGCGTTCTACGGCACCGATCTTGATTTGCACTTGCGCCGCCGGGGCCTCGCGGCTATCGTGATCTGCGGCATCGCCACCGAGTTCGGCGTGGAGAGCACGGCGCGCGATGCCTACGAGCGCGGCTACGAGCTGATCTTCGCCGAGGATGCGATGACCGGCATGACCGCCGAGAGCCACGCGAACAGCATCGAGCGCATCTTTCCGCGCCTGGGCCGTGTGCGGTCGACCGGGGAGATAGTTGCGGCCTTCAAGGGCTGAGGGTACTGGATATTCCTTCCAGAATTCGTATCGCAACTGGTCGAAAGGGACAACTGCGCCGGATTGCGGGAAAGGAGCAGCCGCACATTCCTCCGGCCGTGATAAACCAGTTGCATCCTGGCGGCTCCCACTATAAGATGCCTCAGATGACACCAATACCGCGCCCCGCCGCCAGCTCGCCTCATTCCGCCCCAGCGCCGTTCACTCCCCGGTTGCGCGTGGGCAAGCTGTGCGTGGCCATTCAGGCCGGTTCGCCGGCGGAGCTGATCGAGCGGGCGGAGGCAGCCTTGCAGGGAATGACCTCCGATTCGAGGTTCCTTGAATTCCGGCTCGATTCGCTGCCAAAACCGGCGGCTGCGCTGCCCAAAGTGAAGGAGTTCCTGGCCGACCATCGCGATGTGACGGCCATCGCCACTTGCCGGCGCAAAGAGTTTGGCGGCAACTTTGCTGGGAGCTTGACGACGGAGTTGGAGGTGCTTCTAAAGGCTGCCGAGGCCGGCTGCCAGATCGTCGATCTGGAGGTGGAGTCAGCTGAGGAGGCCAAAGCGGCGCAACTGGCTAAATTCCGCAATGGCCTGCGGGCTGAGGGCGCGGCGCTGCTGGTGAGCTTTCACGACTTCTCGAAGACCAAAGGGCTGGACAAGGCGGCGCAACGCATTGAGGCCTTCGCGCCGGATTTCGTCAAGGTCGTTTCCACGGCGAAGTCGCTGGCTGACAACCTGGCGGTTCTCAAGCTGATCGAGGAACGGTCGCTTTCATCCCAAATCGTAGGCATCGCCATGGGCGAGGAGGGCATTGTGAGCCGCGTGCTGGGCCCGCGGGCCGGCGCGGCCTTTACCTTCGCCTCGTACTCCGATGGCATGGAAGTGGACCCCAAACTGGCGACCGCCCCCGGCCAGGCGACGCTGCGCGCGCTGCGCGACCTCTACCGCGTCGAGCAGCTTGATCAGGCGACGCGCATCTTTGGCGTGGCCGGCAACCCCATCCATCACTCTCTCTCGCCGCTGATGCAGAACACCGCCTTCCGCCGCGAGGGCGTGAACGCGGTTCTGCTGCCGCTGAAGGTGGAGAAGATAGCCGACTTTCTGACTCTGCTGCGCGAGCTGCCTATGGCTGGTTCGGCCGTCACCATGCCGTTTAAGCTGGAGGTTCTGCCGCATCTGGCCACTATGGACCCGCTGACCGCCCGCATCGGCGCCTGCAATACCCTGCATGTTGGCTCGGACGGAAATATCGTCGGCTTTAACACGGACGTGGCCGGGGTGGTCCGGCCGCTGGAAAAGCGCATCAATCTCAAGGGAGCGAAGATCGGCTTCGTCGGCGCGGGCGGCGCGGCGCGGGCAGGCGTCTTCGGCCTGGTGGACAAAGGCGCTGAGGTCTTCATCTTCAACGTCATCCACGAACAGGCCGTTGCCCTGGCCAAGGAAGCCAAGGCCAGCGTGCTCACGCGCGAGCAGTTTGCCAGGAGCCGCTTCGACGCGCTCATCAATGCGACCCCCTGCGGCATGGCCGGCAGCCCGCAACGGATGCCCATCGAAGAGAAAGAGCTGAATGCCGGACTGGTCTTCGATATGGTCTACAACCCGCTCGAAACGCCGCTCTTGAAGCTGGCCAAGGCGCGAGGGATTCCGGGGATCGGCGGCATGGAAATGTTCGTCCAGCAGGGCGCGCGCCAGTTCGAAATCTGGACCGGCAAACCCGCTCCCGA
>Ga0187847_10000975_pt1 | contig 27713 bp, 27 predicted proteins | sample June2016WEW_4_10_FD_132458 | JGI IMG/M metagenome (GOLD analysis project Ga0187847, IMG submission 132458) | Peatland microbial communities from SPRUCE experiment site at the Marcell Experimental Forest, Minnesota, USA - June2016WEW_4_10 | ecosystem: Environmental > Terrestrial > Soil >...
ACACATCGCGGACACATTGCGCGGCTGTCGAAAATACCCCGACAATAAAACCCCATTCCCGCACAATCAGCAACTTATCAGACGAACTCAAGTCTGATAAGTTGCCGATCCTGCAAGAGCAGAACATACGGCTCGCCAGTTTGGACATCATTCTTCTTTGTAAACAAGAGGCCGCTCTTTATCACTACGCACCCCTCGCTATCGCGAGCAACCTGCTCCAGCAGCTCTGGATTTGGCATCTCGAAATAATGGCCTTCGTCCCACGTCGCTGGCAGCGGACTTCTCTTCCCATCGGGCAAAACATCCCACTAACCTTGGACCAAATCGGCGGTGAAGGAATTATTTGCCACGGTGTTGATCGAGACCCCGAGGCCGGCCCGGTAGCCGTATTCGGCACCGTGAGTCGATGACGCCGCAAGCAGTTCCAATCCAATAACCGAGCCAACCCGAAAGAATATGCGGGAAGCAAGCATACCCCCTCCATTCACGGCCATTGTGTTCCCGATGTGTGGCTGCTTCAAAACCCGTATGGCCGATTTGGCTCTGACACTTCGAGACCATCTAGCTGCGCACCTCGGCGAGAAGCCCGCGGGCCAGGGCGCGGATTCCGAACTCGAAGCCGTGATCGGAAAACTCGCCTACATACTGGGCAGCCTCTTGCAGGTAAGGAAACTCGCCGGGTGTGAAGATCTGCGCCATGGCTTCAGTCTCCTCTTTCATAGGCGGTTGACTGCCGTCGGGGGCCAGCATCCCCACAACGCCGCGAACGGCAGCCGCAATGGCATTCATGCCCGCCAGCGCCCGAGCCGGCCCCAGACCGGCGCCGCGCAGAATACCGATCAGCAGCTCAACCGGCCGCATCGCTGCCGGGGTAGCCGGTCCATGGACGAGCAAAATGGGCAACGCGTTAGCGTGAGCCAGCATTGCGTCCCGGTAGGCTCTCGCCGCAACCATGATGCGCTCCTCAGGCGGGTCTGCGGCGTGATCGGCGGAGAGATCGATACCGGCCATGACCGCCTCAACGATGGCATCGAGCAGCGCCTGCTTGTTGGGGAGATGATAGTAGACGGCCATCGGGTCGACGCCCAGCTCGGCTCCCAGCCGGCGCATGGAGAGAGCCTTGAGGCCGTCGCGATCCACCAGCGCTAAAGCCGTCGCGACGATCTGCTCGCGCTTGAGCGGCTCTGCTGGGCCTTCGCGGCGTTTGCGCCGAACAGTTCGAGCCGACTTCTTTTTGGCAAGCACAGAATCAGGCTCCTCGACCGTCTTCAATGGTTCGTTCTACAGCGTAGTTATTATATGTAATAAAGGGTGCAAGTAGCTATAAAAAATGGGGATAAAGTTTGTTTTTATGGAAAATGCGCGCAACAGTTGACAAAACTATTCTACTGTGTAGAATAGTTTTTGAAGATTGATTTCTACATCGTAGAAAATTTCCAAAGAAAGAGGATCGTCCATGCACATCACCATCCTCAATGGAGACCCCGATCCAGCCTCGGCCTTCTATGAATATGTCCACCAGATCGCCGGGCGGCTCGCGGCCTCGGGTCACGCCGTCACTGCCCTGGATCTCGCCGAACTCGATCTGAAAGGCTGCTCCGGTTGCTTCGGCTGCTGGGTGAAGACGCCGGGCGAGTGCGCCAAGCGCGACGACAGCACGACGGTCTGCCGCGCCGCTATCGGGGCCGATCTGCTTCTGCTGGCCTCGCCGCTCGTCATGGGCTTCACAACGGCTCTTTTAAAACGCGCCACCGACCAGATGATCCCGCTGATTCACCCCTATTTTGTGATCGAAAGCGGCGAGGTGCATCATCGCCCCCGCTACGCGCACTATCCGCTCTTCGGCTTACTGCTGGGCACGGGCGTCGACTCTGACGCCGAAGATATCGAAATAACGACGGAGATGTGGAAGCGGACGGCACGCAATATGCAATCGCGCATGGCGTTCATCGCATTCACCACCGGCGCTGCCGAGGAGGTAGCCGATGAAATCGCTCGTGTTGCTTAACGGCTCGCCTCGCGGTCTGCGGTCGAACTCAATCAAGATGCTGGCGCGCGCGGCCGAGGGCTGGGAACGAGGAGGCGGAAGAACGCCTGAGGTTCTCCATCTGGCGCGGCGTGGCAGCTTCGATCAAGCCGTGGAGGCCTTTGCCGAGGCAGATGTGGTGCTCCTGGGAATGCCCCTTTATACCGACTCAATGCCTGCGCTGGTGAAGGCTTTTATCGAAGCCCTGGCGCCGCGCGTAGCGACCACTCACTCTGGAAGTAAAAATCCCACGCTCGGGTTCCTGGTACAGTCCGGCTTCCCGGAGGCCCTGCACTCGCGTCCGCTTGAACGCTACCTGGAGAAACTGGCGCGCCGCTTAGGCTCGCCCTACGCGGGCACCATTGTTCGCGGCGGGGGCGAATCGCTGCAGCAGATGCCAGACGCGATGAACAGAAAGCTCTGGGCGCGGCTGCGAATGCTGGGTGAGCAACTGGCGCGTGACGACCGCTTCGGCGAAGCGGAATTGAAAGCAGTGGCGAGTACGGAACGCTTCTCCGCGCTCACGGCTACCATACTCTCAGTGGTAGGCAAGCTGCCCATCACGCAGTTCTACTGGAACATGCAATTGAAGAAGAATGGAGCGTGGGATCGCAGGTTTGCCGCGCCCTACGGACCAGCCCGCTAGCAGTCTTGAATAACACCTGTGTCACATCTCCTCAGAGGTTTCCAATTTTTCCGCCTCTTCACCGGCCCCCCGAGTGCCCCGTTTCAAGACGCATCGCATCTCAGGCCGCAGCAGGTCTGCGCCGATCCGGTGCCAGGAGCGCCGCTTGCCGCAAACCTCGCCGATTCACGCCGCTTACGCACAAAGTTTTCGCTGCATTGGTTCGACCTGCGAAGACACCTGCTGCCAGGGCTGGAATGTGCCCATCGACCAGGCGGCTTATGAAAAGTACCAAACCCTTCCTGCAACTCCGCTGCGCACGCTGATGGATACCAACATTCTGGCAATGCCAGAGGGCGCGAAGCCCGCCGGCTTTGCCAAAATCATGATGAACGGCCAAAACCAGTGTCCCCTGCTCACCGCGGATCGTCTATGCGGCATCCAGACCGAGTTAGGCGAAGGCTATCTCTCCCACGCCTGCGCCACCTACCCCCGCACCATAAATTCAATTGGCGGTATCGAGGAGACGGCGCTGGCGCTCTCTTGCCCTGAGGCAGCGCGGCTGGTACTGCTCACGCCGGACCTGCCGATGCCAGATTCGCCTGCTATGGAAGAGCCTCGCACTGAACTCACCGCAACGGGTGGGACGTCCTCGCTGCAGGGTTGGTTCCCGGCCATCCGGCAGGTTGTGCTGGCGCTGATACGGAACCGCGCTTACCCGCTCTGGCAAAGGCTATTTCTGCTGAGCATCTTTTGCCGCCGGCTCGACACCATTGCCAGCGGCGAGCTCAAGCGCAGTGTTCCGGCGTTTCTCGCCGACTTTGAAGCCACGGTTGCCACGGGCGCTTTGCGCACAGCCATGGAGACTCTGCCTCTCGACCGCGCGGGCCAGTTGGATGTAGTGCTGCGGCTGGCGGGGATGCTGCTGCATCGCTCCAACGTGAGACCGAGGTTTGTGGAGTGCGTACAGGCCTTCACGGCGGGCATCGGCAACGGTCCCGGCGCAACGCTTGACAGCCTCACAGCCCATTACGCCCAAGCGCACGACCGCTACTATGCGCCGTTCTTCGATCAGCATACGCACATCCTGGAAAACTATCTGATCAACACTATTCTCCGCTTGCGGTTTCCCTTTGGACTTGAAGGCGCGAGAGCGCGGACGCCGCTCTCGATGGCCCGGGAATGCTCTCTACTGACCGCGCAGTTCACCCTGATGAAAGGTTATTTGATCGGTGTGGCTGGCTTCCACCGCGAAGCCTTTTCCTCCGCTCACGTGGTGCATACAGTGCAGGCCACAAGCAAGCATTTCGAGCATCACCCGGAGTTTCTTGACCTCGCATACGAACTGCTTGTCGAGAGCCGGATGGACGGCGCGCGAGGAATGGCCATTCTGCTCAGAAACGCGGAACCGAAGCCACTCAGGCCAGCGTCGCCGGAGATACACGTTCCAGAACCGCAAGATGGAAGACGGGTTTCGACTAACTCCTAGCTACTAACTCTGAGTTATCACGCTCGTTGGGCCGATAACATAAGCTAGTAGCTCGGCCTTACTCCCTGTTCCCTGATCCCTTCTTTGCCAAACGCGCAACGACCGCCAGTTCGCGCAAGACCTGCTTGAGCGGACGGGCAGGCGTGCCCCAGAGAACAGTTCCCGGTTTAAGTCCTTCGTTGGTGACTGTCTTGCCGCTGAGGACGCCGGCCTGGCCGCCGAGAATCACGCCGGGGCCGATGTGAGCGTGGTCGCCGATGCCCACCTGACCGGCGATGACCGCGCCGTTGCCAACAGTGCATGAGCCACTGATGCCGACCAGCGCCACCAGAATCACGTCTTCGCCGATATCGCAGTTGTGGCCAACATGGACCAGATTGTCGATCTTGGTGCCGCGGCCGATTCTTGTTTGTTTGAGTGCGCCGCGGTCGATGGTGGAGTTGGCGCCGATCTCGACATCGTCCTCGATGACGAGTGTGCCCTGCTGCGGGAATTGGGTGTAAGCGCCGGTCGCGGGGTCGCGGACGTAACCGAAGCCATCCGCCCCGAGAACCACGCCAGCGTGAGCGACAACGCGATTGCCCAGAGTTGTTCCCGCATAGATCGTCACGCGCGGATAAATGTGGCAACACTCGCCGATGTAAACGCCCCGGCCAATGACCGCTCCGGCTTCGATGCGGGTTCCCGCGCCGATATGCGCGTAGTCCTCGACCACCGCGCAAGCGCCGATGGTCACATTCTCACCAAGTTCTACCCGTTGGCCAATCACGGCTGAGCGATGAACTTCGGCAGGCGGCGGCAACGGATGAAGCAGCTTGGCCGCCAAAGCAAACCACAACCGCGGCTGCCCGGCTTCAACAACGCAGTTGGCCTGCGCATACAGTTCGGGATTGCCAGCGCGCAGAACCACCGCGCCTGCTTTGCTCGCCAATGCTTTGGCCGCCGAGGCAGCGTCTTCGGCAAAAACTACGTCCGAGGCTGCGGCTGACTCGACGGAGTTCACACCTACGACCGCCTGCTCCGGGTTTCCCGCGACAAGCTTACCGCCCAACGCTTCAATCAGTTCGCCCAGCTTCATGCGTCTCTCCTCAATACAGCGCCGGTTCGCCCGGAGGTCTTGTCTTCCAGCGCCGGTGAATCCAGAGCCACTGGTCAGGATAATGTCGAATCCAGCTCTCGATCACCTTGGTGCATTGCTGTGTGGCGGCGAGGATGTCGGCTTCATCGTCCTCGGTGCGCTCAAAGACCAGTTCGGGGCCGAAGTGCAGGACGTACCGCTTCTCGGCCGCCTCCCACAGCATGAAGCCCGGCAGCACGGCCGCGCCGGTCTTGAGGGCCACGCGAGCCAAGCCCGAGGCGGCACAAGCCTGTTTCCCAAAAAAATCCACGAAGACGCCCTGCGGCGGCGTCATATTCGTGTCCATCAGAATACCGACAGTTTGCCCCGTCCGCATTGCGGTCAGCAAGCCGCGAGCGAAATCGTCCTTGGACAGAATGCGATTGCCGTGGAGGCAGCGGATAGCGTTCACATATTCGTCAAGGCGGCGGTTGTCGAGACGCCGGATGACCATGCCCATGGGATAGCCCATGAGCGAGTGATAGAAGCTGGAAAGCTCCCAGGCACCCAAGTGACCCGTGAGGACCAGGACGCCCTTGCCCCGCGCCTTTGCAGCCAGATAAAAATCGAGACCCTCGGTGCGAATCCAGCCGCGGGTGTTTTCCGCGGTGTAGCTGCTCATGCGACAGAATTCGACAAGCTGCCAGCCAAGGTAGCGGAAGAGGCCGCGAAGGATGCGGCGGCGCTCGGAGGCAGAAAGCGTGGGCAAGGCCAGTTCCAGGTTGCTCTTGCCCACGCGGCGCAAACGGCCGAGGGCATGATATGCGCCCCATGTGAGCAAACCAGCCATAAAACGCGCCGTCTTGCGCGGCAACCGCCCCAGAAAACGCGCGATTGTCAGTACCAGTAGAAACTCAAGATTTTCTCGCATCGGTCAAGGCAAAGAATAAGTTTAGCCCTCCGACGCGGGTTCCGCCTGCCAAAACACAAGAAAGGGGCTCGCCAATGGAGAGCCCCTCACGTCCTGCGTCTCGGCTCGCCGTTATTTGCGGTTCCTTGAAGAAACAAAGTAGTGCGCCACGCTGCTCACAAACGGCACCGCGCCCGCTGGAACCGGGACATTGCCCTTGAGGATGTTCTCGAAATCTTGCGCCCCACCAAAGTAGACCTCGGTGTCTTCGCGATTCTGGCTTACACTGGTTCCGTCCAGGTCGATGCCGGCAAACAGGCCCTTGTTACGCGAGTAGCTGAGCAGTTCGGCGTTCATCTTCCAGTCGGTGGAGGCCTGGCCGCTGCGGCCTATAGGGCCTGCCGCTGCAGAGGCATCGCCGCCGATCTTGAACTTGTTCTTCAGCAGATCCTGAAAGCCGCGATCATTCACGGCAACCAGCACCAGATCCGTGGATTGACCGCCGATCTGCAGTCCCCACGATCCGCCTGCCATGCGAATAAACACCGGCGCGCTCCAGCCGTGACCAGTGCGGCATGTGACCACTCCCTGGCCGTACTGCCCGCCGAAGACAAAAGCTCCCTTGATCATTCCCGGAACCACTCCGACACAGGTGGCCGACTCGAGAATATCCATCGGGATGGCCTTGTCGGGAGTGGCCATGACCTCGTCCAAAACCGCCTTGGCGGCGTCGACGCGGGCTTGCAAATCCTCCTTCCTGGAGGCTGCGAAAGCAGTGGATGAAAGCGCAAAACAGAGGCAAATCAATGCAAAAGTCTTTTTCATATCCGGATCCTTTTTCGCTCCGCGGCCCTGAGGCGGCGCAGATTATTGAGTCGTGCAAGTTGGGGTGTGAGGATCAGAGCCGCGCAGCTTTGGGCAACGGCTGTGAAACCCACCGCGTCAGGTTCTGGCTCTGGGGCGGGTGTCGCTGCCAGAGTGTTCCCAGACAGGCTACAGCATTTGAGTCGAAAAGCGCATCTAGATGCGCCTCCTTTAGTCCGCAGACCACCATCGCCTTCCGCCCCCGCCAGGAATGCTGAAATCATGCCTCCAGCAGGGGCGGAACACAAAGACACAGGTTCAAGACCCACAGCGCGGGTCTTGAACCTTAAGATGCTTAGACTGCACTGGGGGATGACTGGTTAGAACGCTGATGCTGCCTACGCCGCGAGCTGAGGGAAAAAGAGGAGTTCCCCGGCTTGAATGGAAAATACTTACCGGGGAACCCCTATTCCCCAGATCTGCGTTGCTCTGTAAATAAGCCTGTGGGAAACTGGCCGTCTAAAGATGGTCAATAGTGCTCGATAATAGGCAAATTCGCTTTTTTAGGGATAAACAGCAACAAAAAGCTTATAGAGATTCAGCGGTCGCTGCAGAGGGAGATCATTTCATTTGAATGAACTTTTTCCTCTTCGGTACCCCAAGCGACCGGTTTACGCGCTATTGCCTAAGCAGTCTGCAGTAAGGAATGCGCGAGCCTGCAATGGCGTGGCTCGCGTCGATTATGTGGTAAGTGCTTGAAAAGGGAGAGGGCTGAGTGTTTGGAAGGGGGAGGGCCGACTGGTTGAGAAACGAGGGAGCACTTGAGTGCGTGGAAATGGGGGAGGGCTTAAAAAAAGAAAAATAGCCGAACAACTGATAAATGAGATCGTGCATCAAACCCTACACAGAGCAGCTAAAAAATGATTGAAAACCGCGGTTAAAGAAAAAAGAGGAGTTCCCAGGCATCATGGAAAACATGCCGCCTGGGAACTCCTTTCCCCAGATCTGCGTTGTTTCTGTAACCCATTCTGTGGAAATAGAGGACATTGCGCAAGATTACGGAACCTGTGGAGATAAAAGTAACCACCCGATGTTTACTCATAAGTAACGGGCTTGGAATCTCAGTTCTGCCCTTGACGACGATCCCCGCGACGACGATCGGCTTGTCTGCGATCATCGACGCCGAGACCCGGCGGCAGTGCATGGTTGGACGTGCGCATGGAGAGATCGGTCCGGTTGTCAGCACCGGTTTTGCGCATCAATCGGCCGACGTGAGCTTGGACGGTTCGCTCTTCAATGCCCAATTGGCGGGCAATTTCGCGATTCGAGCGAGCGGTAAGGATCAAATCCAAGACCTGTTGCTCCCGGTCGGTCAAATGCAGAGGGGCGTTCGTGAGGCTGGTATCGGAGACTTCGAGCAGCCGGTCAACCAGCTTGGAGAGCAGCCGTCGCGGTGCCCAGATGGAACCGTTGATGACCTCATCGACGGCTTGGCGCACCGCCCGTGGGCCCGCTTGCACATCGAGGAATCCGCGTGCGCCTGCCAGGATCAAGTCCACGATTAGCTTGTCGTTTCCCGCGGGGCCTATGACGATCAATCGGAAATCGGGACGCTTGCGGCGAATCGCCTCCACGGTTCCTACACCGCCGGAGAAAGAGGTCAGGTCCACGATCAGATAACTTAGCTTTAAATCGGACAGCAATTCTTCGATCATCCCGAATACCGGCAATAGTGGAGCGTATTTCTCGCCCGGTAGGTTGTCGAAGATGCTGGCCATACCCTCCAGGCGGAGCGGCTCATCAATCAGCACGCCGACACGAATCGGTTCAGTTTTTTTAATCGAAGACAATGCGACCTCCCGACGAACGCAGGAGGACTGAGCCACGGGCGCGCAGAGCATCGGCTTCCGCACGACCGCCTAACATTCCTTTCCCCTAACCAGTGCAACCGGTATTCTTCCCTAGAGCTTGGGAAGGACAATTCCCTGTTGTTTCTGATACTTGCCCTTGCGATCGGCATAGCTGACCTCGCAAGGCTCATCGGAGCGGAAGAATAAAATCTGGCAAAGTCCCTCGTTGGCGTAGACCTTGGCCGGTAGCGGCGTAGTATTGGAGATTTCCAGTGTTACGAATCCCTCCCACTCCGGCTCGAATGGCGTTACGTTCACAATGATTCCGCAACGCGCATAGGTTGACTTTCCAACGCAGATCGTCAGTACATCTCTTGGAATACGAAAATACTCGACAGAACGCGCCAATGCAAACGAATTCGGCGGCACAATCACTGAATCTCCCTGCACCGAGACGAACGACCGCTCGTCAAATGCCTTGGGATCGATGATGGCGCTATTCACATTGGTAAATATCTTGAATTCGTCAGAAACACGCAAATCATAGCCATAAGAAGAGAGCCCATAGGAGATGACGCCAGTAGCCACCTGCTTCTCGCTGAAGGGCTCGATCATACGGTGATTGACGGCCTGCTCCCTGATCCAACGGTCGCTCTGAATGGACATTCTTTTCCTGTTCCGGGTCTAAGCCCGCATGCCCGGATTTGATTTCTCGGGGGCTAAAGGGGATATTACAAAACTATCTTACGGAATTGGTCTGCGAAATTTCAATGGACAGGACGAGCAAATCGCTCTCCTGTGGCAAGAAGTTGGCTTGTGAAATCTCCACACCGAGTTTTCCTCAGAAGAAAAAATGCATGTAAGCGATTACTTGTCCTCCTTGGTGTTTCAAAAACGCTCTAAATCCTGTAGCATCACGAGCGTAGGTCGTAGTAAAGTCAATTTAGTTCGGCCAGCGAGGTGCCACTTTGATTAAGCAGGACATCGTCCATCATGTGATTGAGCGCACGGGCCTGCCCCGCACCAAGGCAGAGGCTGCTGTAGACACAGTTTTCGAGGGCCTGAAGCAGGCTCTCACCGACGGCGAACGCATCGAACTGCGAGGCTTTGGCGTTTTCAGCGTCCGCGCTCGCAAGACTGGCATCGGCCGCAATCCCCGCACCGGTACCGAAGTAAGCATCACGCCGGGCAAGGCCGTGCGCTTCAAGCCAGGCAAGGAACTGCACGCGCTAGACGCAGGTGCGGCGAGTCAATAAAGGCACCGCGAGATACAAGTCAAGACGCTTACCCAGCCAGAATTGCGTTGACTCGCTGACCTGCCACGCCGCAGGCAGCCCGCCCCAGCGCGCGTGGTCACATCAGGCGCAGCGCATCCACGTCAACAACCAGATTCCTGCGGGGAATCTGCGCAGCATCCGCATGGGCCAACATGCCGCGCAGCGCCGTGTTGAGTGCTTTGCGTGATCCCGCCTTGAGAATCAAGTGAAAGCGATAAACGCCCTTGATGCGCGCAATGGGCGCGGTGCACGGGCCGAGCACACGCACGCCCTCAGGCGCTGTTTTCTCAAACCATTTGCCCAACAATGCCGACCAGCCAACCGCTTCCTCAAGTTTGCCCGATTGCACCAGCACATTCGCCAGCACGCCGAAAGGCGGGTAGTGCATCCAGCGCCGGTATTTCAATTCGCGCTCGACAAAAGCTGCGTAGTTGTAAGTGCTCGCAGCAAGGATGGCGTAATGGTCGGGGTAGTAAGTCTGCACCACGACGCGGCCCGGCAACTCACCGCGTCCGGCGCGGCCCGAGACTTGAGTCATCAGTTGGAAGACACGCTCGGCGGCGCGGAAATCGGGCATGGAGAGCGCATGATCGCAACCCACCACGCCCACCAGAGTGACGCCGTGAACATCGTGGCCCTTGGCGATCATCTGCGTGCCAACCAGCAAATTGATCTCGCCTGAATGCAGCCGCGCCAGTAGTCTTTCCAAATCATGCCGGCCGCGCACTGTGTCGCGATCCATGCGGCCGATGCGTGCGCCGGGAAAGATTTCGCCGAGCCGCTCCTCACCCTGCTCTGATCCCGCACCCAAATAGTAAAGATGCTCGCTGTCGCACTTAGGGCAGCGCGCGGGAACAATACGCCGGAATCCGCAGTAGTGGCATTCGAGGCGCTGCCCCTCGCGCGCAATGCCTGCGTTCCTCAAAGGGAGGTCTCCGTCTGTGGCATGGTCGGCAGCCGGCTTGTGGTGCGTAAGCGCGATGGCGCAGTTCTGGCACTCCAGTTTTTCGCCGCAAGCGCGGCAGAGGACTGCGAAAGAGTAGCCACGCCGATTCAGCAGAATAAGCGCCTGCTCGCCGCGATCGAGAGCCTCGCGAGTCTGCTGGACAAGCGCGCGCGAAAAAAGCTGCTCATGGCCGGTCTCCTGAAACTCCCTCCGCATGTCTATCAGTTCGACCTCGGGCAGCGGGCGGTTCATCACCCGGTCGCGCATCTCTATGCGCTGATACTTGCCCGCTGCTGAGTTCTGCCAGCTTTCGAGCGACGGCGTAGCCGAGCCGAGCGCCACCACGGCTCCCTCGATTTTTGCGCGCATCACGGCCACATCGCGAGCGTTGTAGCGCGGCGTCTCCTCCTGCTTGTAACTCTGATCATGCTCCTCATCGACAAGGATCAGGCCGAGATGAGGCACTGGTGCAAAAATGGCCGAGCGCGTTCCCACGACAATCGGCGCCTCGCCACGCCGGATGCGACGCCACTGTTCGCTGCGTTCCTCCGGCGTAAGCGCGGAGTGAAGCAGCGCGACTTTTTGCCCGAAGGCCGCGTCCAGCAGGCCTGCAGTTTGCGGCGTGAGGCCGATCTCAGGAACCAGCAGAATGGAAGACAGACCACGATCAAGCGCCCTCTGCATAGCCGCGAGATACACGGCCGTCTTCCCTGATCCCGTCACTCCATGAAGTAGGAATGGCTTAAAGCCCCCCAGCGCCGTCGCCAGGCTCGCCAAAGCATCCATCTGCGGCTCGTTGAGCCGCAGCGGCCCTGGCTGGCTCTGCAAACCGCCTAGACGGAAAGCAGCAGGCCGCTCATCGATGCGGACCAGCCCGCGCCGCACCAAAGTTTGCAGCGTGGAGGAAGGCAGCTCTCTGCGACGAAGCTCAGCCAGCGGCAGCTCATTGCCGCAAGCCGCTAACTCGGCCAGAATCGTCTGTTGCTTCGCCGTCAGCGACGGCAGCCGCGCCTCTGGTATCAGCACAGCAAACCTCTCCATGCGCCGCGCATCGCGTTCGACCGCCGCCGTCTCGCGAGCAATCCACTTCTTGCGCGCCAGGCCGGCCAGCACCGGCAGCGTGGCCGCCGTAGCCGTACGCAGCGTGGAAACCTTCACCAGCTCGCCCGAGGCCAGGCGGGCGAGCACACGCCGCTCTAGGTCCTGTTCCTCGGCTGAAATTTTTCCCCGACGTTTCAAATCGCTTTTCCGCGCCAGTCCCCTTGCGAATCGCGGCGAGTCTCCGTCCAGACTGTCGGCCAGCATGTCTCGGCCCAGGTCGGTTATGCGGTAGTAGACGGTACGGCGCACCTCGGCCATCAGCGGCAACATGCCCCGCAGCACCTCGCCCAGCGGTGCCAGATAGTACTGCGCCATCCACTCGGCCAGCTCAAGCAGTTGATCGCTCAGCAGAGGCTCGTCGTCCAGAACCGCTTCGATGAAACGGACCTCGAAGTCAGCAGGAGACTTGACGTTGAGAGCAGTCACCACACCGATCAGCTTTTCATTACGAAAAGGTACGATGACCCGCGCGCCCCTCTGCGGCCGTTGCCCCTCGCGGATCGCATAGGTGAACGCACGGTCAAGCGGCACTGGCAACGCGACTTCGCAGTATGCAGGCATGGGCGGCAAGAATCAGTGTAGGGGATGGAGGTTCGCTCAAAAGGGCGACTGTGAATATTGCGTTCACCGGTGATTGCAAAATGGGCCGCAGGCATTACAATTCCGCTGATGACTCTTAACGTCTTTAAGAAAGCCGCTCCCACCTCGTCTGCTAATCATTCGTCCCACCCAGACGGCCCCATTACGCTGGCCATCGATATTGGCGGCTCGGGGCTGAAGGCCATGCTGCTCGATGCGGCTGGCAAGCCGGTAAACGAACGGGAGCGCGTCGAGACTCCGGCCGTGCCCACGCCGAAGGCCGTGCTTGCCGACCTCGATGAATTGCGCAAGCTGATGCCGGAGTTCGACCGCGTGTCGGTTGGATTTCCCGGCGTCGTCAAGCGTGGCGTCACCATGCTGGCCGCCAACCTCAATCCAGACTGGATTAACTTCCCGCTGCAAGCAAAGCTGGCCGAGATGTGGAAGAAACCGGTACGCGTTGGAAACGACGCCGAGATAGCCGGCTACGGAGCCGTTCAAGGCCATGGCGTCGAGTTGCTCATCACTCTGGGCACAGGAATGGGCTTCGCTCTGTTCACTGACGGCCACCTGGTCCCCGGCCTGGAGTTAGGCCACCATCCGTGGCGTAAAAAGGGCATGACCTACGAGGATTACCTGGGACGGCGCGGACTCGATAAGTACGGCAAGGCGCGCTGGAACGACTTTCTAGAAGCCGCGATCAAGCAGACCGAGGCCCTCTTCAACTGGGACCACCTCTACCTAGGCGGCGGCAACACCAAGAAGATCACCTTCAAGCCCGGCCCAAATGTAACCATCGTCTCCAATGAAAATGGCATCCTCGGCGGCGTTTATTTGTGGCGGGATCAGGGCGATAAGGCAGATGGCCCACATCCGACATGCCATTGACTTGGGTTCCCCACTTCTCGAATGCGCTCCACATCGGCGGGCGGGTATGGCTAACATGCAGCCCGCCCCTGCTCATCACTTGCACCATTCTTCGCCATGCCGCATAAACAAATGACTGCATCCCTGAGGCAGATGGGCCGGAACAGGCAAAGGATCGCCGGGTTGCCACAATTCCAAGGCGATGCAGTATTTCGGGCATTTCTGAATCAGCCACGGCCAGCGGATTACCATCTGAGTAGCCGGTTAGACCGCGATAGCGAAGAACTCGGCCATACTGCCCTGAATCCCCTGCTCGGTAGACCTCAATCCAGTAGGTGTAGGGCGCGTTCTCGGTAGGATTGCCGACGATCACGTCTCCTTGCAGCGGTCCGCTTTCGACAAAACGTGTGTCCTGATTGTTATTTCTTCCTGTTCGATTCAGGAACACGCGAATGAAGCGATCAGCCCCCTTGTCATATCGATACAATGCATTGGCGATCCCGCAGTCGCCATCGCCGCTCATCGCTCCCGCTCCACATACCTGTGCGAACAGAAACGGGCGCGTTTTGTTCTCGCCGCCATACACAATGCTGCTGGCGAAAAGATGGTAGGGCGTGTCAGCCCATGGCATATCATTTCTGACGTGTTGATAGAAATGCAGAGCGCAGTCCGGGCTGGATGCTTTTACAAGGCAAAGGAATATTGGTCCGTGGTCCTCCAGCTCTGTAGGGGGCTGACCGCCGTCCTGGATGGCCACAAACGTCCATTGAGTTTCGGTTCCAAAGGGTTCCGTCAGATCGATATGAGAAACGACTTTTGGTTTCGTGACGCCCTGACGCAACAACGCCGCAATGACCAACCGATCTATTTCCTCCCTTGGAATAGCCTTAGGTTTCTCCGCACTCAAGAAGTGCGGCGTAATAGCGGCGCTCAAGAGCACACAGCACACCGACAGTGGACGGAATCGGAAACCTCTCTGGTCCATAATGAGCGATTTTAGATCATGACTGTGTAGGCTGCTGGGAGTTCCGCTTGACTGCTTGTCATAAGCTTGCCGAAAGCGTCTGCCCAATCGCAAGTTTCTCTTCTGTTAGAGCGGTTTTCTAGTTGCTGTAGACGGGAGCCATTGCAGTTGAGTGGCTTTTCCCTTTCAGGGGCCCCCAGCGACAGGTGTTCGTCACTGGGGTGGAAGTAAAAGTCACCTTCTACGCAGCCGGACGCGCTATGTGAACTGAAGAATCGCTCTAATCGTGCTATCTTTTTATATCATGGCTACGATTTCTCAAATCCCGCTGCATGAATACCTCGGTACTAGCTATCGGCCGGACCGTGAATACGTGGATGGAGAAATCAGGGAGCGAAACGTGGGCAAGTGGGAACATGCTCGAGTGCAGTGGCTGCTGGCGCTTTGGTTAGGGTCCCACGGAAAAGAGTGGGGGATCACCGGCAGTACCGAACAGCGGGTTCGAGTATCGGATCGCCGCGTTCGCGTGCCAGATCTGGTCGTTCTTACAGCCGGAGCGCAACAGGAAGTATTGACCGATCCACCGCTCCTGGTCATCGAAATCCTCTCTCCCGACGACAGCTACTCCGATACCCAGGAGCGTGCTCGGGACTACCGCGAGATGGGCGTGGAAACGGTCTGGATCATTGATCCAAAGACACGCACCGGTCGTCTGTGCTCTGGGACAGAATGGGTGGAATCCTCGCGTCTGGGAGTCAAGGGGACGCCATTGTATGTCAATCTGCCAGAGATATTGGTAGTGTCCTAATCTAAAAAGTCTTGAAAGCTCCGGCTGGCACCGGAGCTTTTCCTCTAAGGCTTCACAGTGCGGATTGATTCCCCGCTATAGGAAGGGCCGAATATAACTCCACAGGTCAAACACACGACCTTGTTCGTTTCCTTCTGTTGGGTCGGAATGTCCTCAGCAGGATAATGTGTCTTACATTTGGGACACCTGTATTCCATCATTGGAATAGGATCGTCGTGTGAACGGTTCATTACTAAATTCCTCAGTGCAGTAATTATCTCTCCAAGCCAATCACTTCAGTCGCTCATCTGCAGGACATCTTCAGGGTCATACCAGTAGCTTTTCCCGCAAAAATCGCAGACGACCTGAAATCTCTCGGCCGGTCCCTCGGGAATCCGAATCCGATATCCGTGGAGAAGGTTATCGTGTGGATTGGTCGTATTTTTGCACGTCACGGCAAGATACATACGAGACGATTATCTCTCCAAGCCCGCTTCCGCGCAACTCAAAATTAGGACACCGCCGAGATATTCAGCCAGTTGACCTCCGCCTGAATATGCCTAGACGGCAAATCTTTGCAGAAGATAACCGCCGGTTACCGCATAATAGCAATAAGAGGAGAAGTAGAGAAACCTCTCAGTCTGCTTCGAGAGAAGCCTACCCCCTCCCCCCCTTTTTATATTTTCAAAACCTTGCAGATAATTACTTCGTCACTACCAATAAAGTCATAAATTCAAACCTGACCAACACAAAAACCTACAAGTTTGCCGCCGAAACCTCACAAAATTGCCTCCGATTTAACTGCAATCATTCGGGCAATCGTTCTAACCTTTTGCAGGCGCTTTCAATCCCAGTTCGCGCATAGCTATCTGTAAATCGGCCCAAGCTTCCTTCTTCTGTCGCGGATCACGGAGTAAGTAAGCCGGATGATAAGTGACGATGAGCTGCGTGCCGCGAACTGAATGCACGCGGCCGCGCAGGCCGGCCAGCGGCTGGCGTGTACCAAGAAGATAAGTGGCCGCAGTAGCGCCGAGAGCTACCAGAACCTGCGGCCGGATAACATCGATCTGGCGGAAAAGAAATGGCGAGCAGGTTGCGCCCTCTTCAGGCTCGGGAACGCGATTGCCGGGCGGGCGGCACTTAACCACGTTGGCAATGTAGACCTCTTCGCGCTTGAGGCCCATTGCGACGATCATGTTATTCAAAAGTTGCCCAGCCTTACCAACAAACGGCAAGCCCTGCGCGTCTTCGTCAGCGCCGGGGCCTTCGCCAACAAACATCAACCGAGCCGAGGGTGAGCCGTCACCGAAGACCAGCTTGTTGCGGCCTTTGTGCAGCGCGCAGCGGGTGCAGTCGCCGATTTCTTCTCGAATTATTTGGAGTGCAGCGGTATGGTCGGCTTCGGGAACGGCTGCGGCCACTTGCGGTGGCGTTGGGATTGGCTTGCGGGGCGGAATGGTCTGGTCCTCCTGAGAAAGAATCGGCTGGGCGATGGATTCTGGTTGCTCTCCGGCGCTTTCGCCCAATGGCAGGCGCAAGGATGGAGCGCCCAATATCTCCGGCTCATCCTCGACGGCTAACTGCGCTGCGAGTGTTGGGTCAACAGGGCGGCGGTAGAACTCGGTGAGGCCGAGATCACGATAGAAGCGGACGCGAGCCAGCAGGGCTTCGCGGGTTGCGGAATCGAGCTGTCGTGCCAATCTGCTTACTCCACGATCAGTTGCCGACGCGCAGCGGCATGCGGAAGGGTCTCGCTGAGCACTCGATCCTGGCGATGCTTCTGGTCCTCGGCCCCATCAAGTTCAAGGACCATCGAGCTCGGCCGGCGAAGAGTGAGTATCTCGTCGAGAATGCGGTCGGCGAGCAAACGCTTGGGCATCTGGGGCAACTCGACAGACGTCGAGAGAGTAAGGAAAGTAGCCGCGTTGGAATCCGCGTCGAAGCCTGCTCCCTCATGCGCCACGTCATTGATCACGATAGCATCGGCTCCCTTGCGCAGAAGCTTCGCGCGGCCATTCTCCATACGATTTTCGGTTTCGGCAGCAAAGCCCACGATGAGTTGGCCCGGCCGACGCTGGCGGACGACTTCAGCCAGGATGTCCTCGGTGGGCGCGAGTTCCAGCGTAAGCGGCCCGCTCCGCTTGAGCTTCTGTTCGGCGACGTTGACGGGGCGGTAATCGGCCACTGCGGCAGCCTTGATGACCAGTGTGGCCTCGGCCATGCGCCCGAGCACAACCTCGCGCATCTGATCTGCCGTGACAACCCTGATCAGTTCGCAACGCGCAGGTGGATTCAGTGCCGAAGGTCCGCTGATGAGGACGACCCTGGCTCCACGGCTTTGCGCGGCATCGGCCAAGGCGTAACCCATTTTGCCACTGGAACGGTTGCCGATAAAACGCACCGGATCGAGGGCCTCGCGTGTTCCCCCAGCGGTGACGAGCACCACTTCGCCAGCCAGATCGTTGCGGCGGCTGAGAACGCTCAACACAGCCCCGGCAATCACCTCAGGTTCGGCCATGCGTCCCGCGCCCACCATGCCGCAAGCCAGATCGCCCGTGCCCGGCTCAATAACGCGCACGCCGCGCTGGCGCAGGATTTCAAGATTCGCCTGCGTAGCCGGATGCTCCCACATATTGACGTTCATCGCTGGAGCCACCAGCACCGGTGCCTGCGTAGCCAGATAGAGAGTAGTTAGAAAATCGTCGGCGATACCGTGGGCAAACTTGGCCAGAATGTTGGCTGTGGCCGGGGCGACAACCATCGCTTCTGCCCACAGTGCTTCGCCGATATGCTCAATGCCGCTCTCTTCGATTGAAGCCCGATAAGCTCCGGTTCCCGCATCGTCCCACAAACTGGTGATGACTTTGTGGCCAGTGAGCGCGGCAAAGGTCAGCGGCTGAACGAACTTGCCGGCCCCTTCGGTCATGACCACGTGAACTTCGAAAGCCTGGCGTTGCAGCGCGCGGACCAACTCGGCCGCCTTGTACGCGGCAATTCCGCCGGAGACACCTACCGTGACTCTCATGGCTCGATTGTAGAACGTTTCGATTGAGAAAGGCGCGGTGTGAGGCAACCGGAACGCATTGGCAGGGATCTGCGAAAGGCCATGAAGGTCATCAATGAGGCTCTAGATAATCCCACCTTAACCGCAAGGTACGCGGCGAAGGTGGGCACCCGCTCGCAATGCGAAAGAAACTAACTAGCCAGGATGGGAATGGCTGGGCCCTCAACCGGCGGCTTGACGACCGGCACGTCTGCTTTGACGTAGGCAATCTTGCCCGCATTGATCTCATCCTGGGCAATGCGACAGGGTTTGGTGGAATGAGTGGGGACAAGAGCGTGGGAGCCGCTCTGCAACTGGCGGGCGCGGCGTGCGGCCACCAGGACTTTTCGGTAATTCGAGTCGAAGCCGGTTTCAATCTTCATCTTAGTCCTCGTCGAAATCCAGTAACTGCTGCCCGGAGTCTCCGCCAATGCCGAAGGCCGCAAGCACAGGCTTCAGCCGCTCCTGCGAGTTGATTTGCAAACAGCCCGCTGCTACCTCCAGCACCCGGCGCGAACGGAACGCGATAGGCTCGTCATTGCGATAGAAGCGTTCGGCTTGCACAATGGCTTCCAATTGCGCGACCGCCCGGTCCAGAATGTCGTTGATCAAAATATAGCCGTATTCGCGATAATTCTCAATCTCCTTGCGAGCCTCCCCCAGGCGGCGGTAGACTTCCGCGTCGTCCTGAATGCCCTCGGCGCGGCTGCGATTACGCAAGCGGGTACGCAGGACCTGGGGATTGGGCGGCAGAACGAAGATGCTGACAGCCTCAGGCATTTTGGCGCGCACCTGCGCGGCGCCCTGCACGTCGATGTCGAGCACCAGGTCGTGCCCCTCGCGGCGGGCCTGTTCGAGCGACGCGCGCGGCGTTCCGTAGAGGTCTTTGCCGAAAACCTCAGCGTGCTCCATAAACTCTCCGGCGGCGAGCATCCGCTCGAACTCCTCGCGGCTCGTGAAGTGGTATTCGCGCCCGTCCTGCTCGGAGCCGCGCGGCGGGCGCGTGGTCCAGGAAACGGAGAATTCGATTCCGGTCAACTGCTTGCGCACCTCGTTCACCAGCGTGCTCTTGCCCGAGCCCGAAGGCGCCGAAATGATAAAGAGAATTCCTGCCACGGTTCAATTGTCCTTTGCGAGGTTGCGTTGAAACTTCCGCTCGTTTGATATTGTTATTCGACGTTCTGAATCTGTTCGCGAGTTTTTTCTATCTCCGACTTCATAGCTAGTCCCAATTCAGTAATGCGGGTTCCCTTCCCGCCTGCGCCGCCGGTTTTGGAAAGCAGAGTATTGGCCTCGCGGTTCATCTCCTGAAGCAGGAAATCGAGCTTCTTGCCCGCTTCGCCTCCAGCTTTCAACAATTCGCGAAAGTGGCCGATGTGCGTGCTCATGCGAGTCAGCTCTTCGTCGATGTCGCTGCGTTCAACCATCACGGCGACTTCTTCGAGCAACCGCTGGCGATTGAACTCCGGGCCGGTGGCCGCCAGCAGGCGCTCGGTAAGCCGTGCTTGATAGCGCTCTTCAACTTCGGGACGCAACGCCGCCACGCCCTCAGTGGCCTCAGCCAGGCGATCAAGGGTGTCAGAGAGAATGGCCGCAAGCGCCTCGCCTTCGCGCGCCCGCATCGTCTTCAACTGTTCGAGCAGCGGCGCAATCTCGCGCTGCACGCTTTCGACCAGAGCGCTCATCTCTTCGTCGCTACCAGAGCGATTGTCGTTCTGCAAAGCACCTGGGAGCCGCAGAATAGCGTTCAGGTCAGGCTGTTGGCCGGTAAGTCCATGTTCCTCGCGTGCCGCGGAAAAAGCGGCCAGATAGCTGTTCACAAGCTCGCGATTGTAACCAACCGTTTGCTGGCTGGAGCGCTCGACGGAGATAGCCAAATCGACGTGGCCGCGAACAAGGTTGTCCTTGATTGCCTTGCGCAGTTCCACCTCCAGCGCGTCCATGCCCGAAGGCATGCGCACCTGCACGTCGAGAAAGCGGTGGTTCACGCTTTTGATTGTCAGCGTGTAGCTCAGTTGGTCGTTTACTCGGACTTGCGCGCGCGCAAACCCGGTCATCGAATAGATCGGCATAACTGCTAGTCCTTTGTTTCGCCAGCCAAAGCCGGTTCCAACGGAGGTTCTTCTGGCATGTCCATGAATTGCAGTTGATAGAGCCGCTGATAAGTGGCGGAGGCGGTCAGCAGCTCGTCATGAGAGCCGATGGAGGTGATGCGTCCATCTTCGAGGACGGCGATGCGGTTGGCGCGGCGAATGGTTCCCAACCGATGTGCGATGACGAGGACCGTGCGGTTCTGCATCAGGTTGGCCAGCGCAGCCTGCACCAATGATTCGCTTTCGGCATCGAGCGACGAGGTAGCTTCGTCGAGAATCAGAATGGGCGCGTTCTTGAGAATGGCGCGGGCAATGGCCAGGCGTTGCTTCTCGCCTCCAGAGAGGCGGAAACCTTTTTCGCCGATAACGGTGTCATAACCTTGCGGCATGCGCAGAATAAAGTCGTGGGCCAGAGCGTTGCGCGCGGCCTCGGCCACAAGGTCAGCGTTAATCTCCGGATGGCCGTATGCGATATTGTTGCGCACCGTGTCGTTGAAGAGAATCGTCTCCTGCGTCACTTGCGCAACCTGTTTACGCAGCGAGCCCAGCGTCAGCTCGCGCAGATCGCGGCCATCAATCAAAATGCGGCCGGAAGTGACATCGAAGAAGCGCGGAATCAGGTTGACCAGCGTGGATTTTCCCGCCCCGCTGGGGCCAACCAGCGCCAGCACCTCGCCTGCCTGTACGTCGAGATCGACGTTGTGCAGAATCTGGTGTTCGCCCTCCTCGGTGCTATAGGAGAAACCCACGTTCTCAAACTGAATGGAGTTCTGAAAGCGAAGCAACGTGATCGCGTGCGGCTTTTCCTTCACGTCGTCTTCAGTATCGAAGAAGCCGAAGATGGAAGACGAAGCGCCCATGGCCTGCTGGAAGCTGTTATAAAAATATGCGAACTTGCGCACCGGATCATAGAGCTTGAACAGGAGAATGATGAAGGCGCCGAACGCGCCTATGGTCATGTGGCCATGTTTGATCTCGTTGCGGCCGATCAGCAGCAGCAGCGCAATGGCGATCGCTCCGATGGAGTCCATCAAGGGCGAGCTGATGGACTGAATGCGCACGCTACGCAGGTTGGCGCGGAAGAGCCTGCGAGCGGCCGTTTTGAAACGCAGAATCTCCCACAGTTCGGTGTTAAATGCCTTAACAATGCGGTTGCCAGTCACCGTCTCATGCAAAATGTTTTGTATTTCGGCCAGCTTGTCCTGGCCTGATCGAGTGCGGGTGCGAACTTCACGGCCGATCTTGCGCGAGGAGGTAATAACGACCGGAACAAAAATCAGCAGCGCCCAACTCAGGCGCCCGCCGAGATGGATGACGAGAATTAGACCGACAATAAAGGTGAAAAATTGCTGTAGAAATTCGCCAATCACCGAACTGACCGCAACCTGGACGCGATCTACGTCGTTGATGAGCGTGGAAAGAATCGTGCCCGTGGCATGCTTATGAAAAAAGCTCGATGAACGGCGCAGCGTGGCTTCATACAGGTGATTACGTAGGTCGGTAATAGTGGCGAAGCCGGCGTAGTTGACCAGGTAGGTGCCCAAGTAATCGCACAGGCCTTTGATCAACGTGGAAACCACCAGCGTAAAGGCCACCACCCACCAGGCATCGTGCAAGAAATGAGGAACCACGAGGCGCAGATCGAAGTGCCAACTGGACCGGGGAACGCCAAGGGTGATGGGACCATCGGACGCGTCAGGTTTCAGAACGTTGTCGAAGATGGGCTGGAAAAGCAGGACGCGAAAGTTGTCGAGCAAACCCACTAGAGCCAGTAACATCACGCCCGGCAGCACTTGCAACCAATAAGGCAGCCCATAGCGCAGCAGGCGCAGAAATCTTTTCATACTGGCCTACCCGCCTGGCGGATGCATGACTCCATCCCCGCATTATAGCTGTTGACCATGTAACAAGCGTTTGCAGTCTATTTCCCTCTGTTCGCGCACAATCAATAGAAGGATTGCCCATAGGAACGCGGAGAGATGGAACGCGAAGTAATCGAGCGCGGCATGATGGAGCGCGGCACGGTGGAACACATATCCCGCTCAGGCCTGCCGGCAATCCGCCTTATGTCCCCCGACAGGTACCCCCTCCCCCCATATTTATTGTGAAACTGTGTAACTGTGAACCGCGATTATCCTGAAATTCCCAAAATAATCTTCAAAAACTTGCAGATAAATTCAGCCTTGTGGAAAGTTGTCGCATAAATGTCTCGCCTTCAGCAAAAGGATTACTTACAGAATCGCTCTTGCTACAGACTGTAACGGCAGAACCTTGTCAACGCCGCCTGCCTTGATCGCTTCCTTCGGCATTCCGAAAACAATGCACGTAGCCTCGTCCTGGGCGATGGTCATGGCGCCCGCCTGCTTCATCTCCAGCATTCCCCGCGCACCGTCGTCGCCCATGCCAGTGAGGATAACGCCCACGGCATTGCGCCCGGCATAGCGGGCCGCGGAGCGGAAAAGCACATCGACCGAAGGGCGGTGGCGGCAGACCAGCGGACCATCCTTGATCTCCACGTAGTAGCGTGCGCCGCTGCGCTTGAGCAGCATGTGATGGTTCCCCGGCGCAATTAGCGCGCGACCACGAATCACCGTGTCGTTGCTCTCAGCCTCCTTGACGGTGATGGCGCACAAGCTGTCGAGCCGGGCGGCAAAGGCACGTGTGAACAACTCCGGCATGTGCTGCACGATCACAATTCCTGGAGTATCGGATGGAAGCGCCTCAAGCACGGTCTTCAGCGCTTCAGTCCCGCCTGTAGAAGCGCCGATTGCAACCACCTTCTCCGTGGTTTCTGCCATGGCGTGCGTGGCCGCAGAAAGAATGCAGTCGGCGTTGAGCTTGGGCTCGACCGTGTGACTGGGTGTGAGAGTGCGCAGCTTGGCTTGGGCCGCGGCCTTAACCGCATTGCAGATGTCGATGCGCGAGTCTTCAAGAAACTGCTTAGTGCCCAGCCGTGGCTTGGTCACTATCTCCACCGCACCGTATTCCAGAGCCTTGAGTGTGCTCTGTGCTCCGTCTCCGGCGAGGCTGGAACAGATCACCACCGGGATCGGATGCTGGCTCATAAGCTTCTTGAGAAATGTAAGCCCGTCCATGCGCGGCATCTCGATGTCCAGCGTGATCACGTCCGGCACCCGCTCGCGCATGCGTTCGGCGGCCACAAACGGGTCGCCGGCCGTGGCAATCACCTCGATCTCCGGGTCGGACTCGAGCACCTCGCGCAGCGTTTGGCGAACCACGGCGGAGTCGTCAACGATCAGAACGCTAATCTTTCTTGCACTCATAAACTCGGCCTCATTAGTTTCTTTTCCTGGTACGCCTGTTCCCTGCCGCCCCGGCTCGTTCGCCGCTGTCTAAGTACGGTTGCGGATCAGGAGTGCCGCTGGAGCAACACTTCCCCGGTCTTGGTATTAAAGTGAATGTTTACGCCGCACTGGCCACCCAAGGAAGACGCACTCACCAGAAAACCTTCCTCCTCGAGTATTTTGATCGCGGCCTCGCAGTTTAGCCGCCCCACGGTCGGCCGCGACGCATCGCCGGCCACCATCAGTACATCTCCGCCCCCAAAAAGTTTTACCTCGACCTCGTCGCGGCGCGCGCCAAGCGCGTCCAGCTGCCGGGCCAAATCGCGAATGGCGAAGTCCACGTAGCGGCGGCCGGTCTTGCGGCTCATCTCAGCTTGCACCTTGGCCGGACAAATGGGCAGCATGGGATGACAGAGCGCGCCCACGCCGAGCCGCGGAACCCTGAAGGCGATGCCTACGCAAGAGCCGAGCAAGGTGCGCAGCATGGTCGGCTTTCTGACCAGGCGCGATTCTCCCGGCTGCAAGTAGACTTCAGGCAAAGTTGCATCAGGCTCCGGCGTCGGTTCCTGTCTATCCACAGGACACCTTCTTTGCCATATTCAGCCGAACTGGACAGCAAGGAAATTGACTCGGATCGCAGTGCCGCGACGAGCAAGCGTCGCTTCCGCCAAGCTCATGGAGCAGCACCTCCCCGGTCATGGTGTTGAACTGGATTTTGACTCCGGCCGTGCCTCCGAGCCTGGACGCAAGCACGGCGAAACCCTCTGAATCGAGCACGCTGATTGCAGCGTCGCAGTTCAGCCGTCCCACGGTCGGCCGCGACTCCGCCGTAGAAACCAACAGTACATCGGCGCCTCCAAAGAGCTTCACCTCGACCTCGCCGCGGAGAGCACCCAACGCGTCAAATTGCCGGGCCAGATCGCGAATGGCGAAGTCCACATAGCGGCAGCCGATGGCCCGGCTTGAATTTCCAGCAGACTTGAGGGAATAGGTAGGCAGCATGGGATGACAGAGCGCGCCCACGCCGAGCCGCGGAATCCGGAATGCGATACCGACGCAAGAGCCGAGCAAGGTGCGCAAGATAGTCGGCTCCCTGACCAGACATGATTCTCCCGGCTTCAAGTAGAGGTCGGGCAGAATCAGATCAAGCTCCGGCATCGACCCTCCTATAAAGAGCCGGGGCTACAGGCACCAGCGGCAATTTCATGTCGTGCAGGGTCTCAGCGTGGCCGACAAACATATATCCTCCCGGCGCGAGGCAATTCGAGAGTCGCATGAGTATGCGCTCCTGCGTGGGCCGGTCGAAGTAAATGATCACGTTGCGGCAGAAGATCGCGTCGGCCTTCTCGGCGACGCCGTAATCTGCATCCATGAAGTTCAGGCGGCGAAACTCGACCTGTCGCCGCAACTCCGGCACCACCCGCTGCTTATGGGAACCAGGCTCGCGGCTGCGCATGAAGTACTTGCGCCGGAGCGTGGGCGCCACCGGGTCCACAACGTCGTCCGTATAGACTCCCAACTCTGCTTTGGCTAAAACGAGATTGGAGATATCGCTGGCCAGAATGCGGAAGCGAAAACCTGGATGGGTCATCGCATACTCGCTGAGCACAATGGCCATCGTGTAAGGCTCTTCACCCGTCGAACAGCCCGCGCTCCAGATCAGAAACGTCCGTCCGGGGTTGCGCTCCTGGATCTCGGGAAGAGCCTTATCCACCAGAAAATCGAAATGCCCGGACTCGCGAAAGAAGTCCGTCTTGTTGGTCGTCACCACGTCGATCAGATGGGTGATCTCCTCTTTGAGCCCGTTGTGACCGAAGAGGTAATCACAGTACTGACCGTAGGATTGAAGGTCAAGAACCTTCAAGCGCCTCTTGATGCGCACCTCGAGCATAGTTTTTCTCTCGGTACCCAGATGAATGCCCGCCTCGGCGTAAATTAACTCGCAGAGACGCGCATAATCTTTTGCTGAAATCGATTCGTCGCGAGCAATCATCGTGTGAGCGGGGCGGAGTGAGCCGCCCCGTCCCTCCCTTATGCGGCCACTTCAACAAGCTGCTGTTTGTCCGCCAATTGCTTAGCGGCATCCTGTCCTCGGACCGTGGCAAGCTCCTCGGCCGAGAAGACGCGATCGATGTCCAGGATCATGATGAACTGCGTATCGCGCTTTCCCATCCCCTTGATGAAGTCGGTCCGGATATGGGTTCCGATGCGCGGCGCCGGCTGAATCTGGTCCGGCTCGAGGTCGATCACCTCCTCGACCGAATCAGCGAGTGCGCCGATGATGGTCGATTCGCCGTCCAGCAACACTTCGACAACAACGATGCAGGTGTTACGCGTGCTCTCGGTCTTCGACATCTCGAAGCACAGCCTGAGATCGACAACCGGGACCACGCTGCCCCGAAGGTTGATCACCCCGGCCATGAACTCCGGTGTCCGGGGGATTTGCGTGATGGTGGTCAGGTCAAGGACCTCCCTTACCTTTGCCACATCGGTGGCGAAGATCTCGTTACCGAGCTTGAAGGTGAGATACTGCCGGGTCTCCGTGATTTCACTAACACTCATACTTCAACTCCTCTCTCATCCTGAAGCCAGGATGTTTGCCGTACGGGCGAAGTTGGAAAACCGCTCCGATTACTCCGCCCTAAGGCAAGTGCGGCCAGTACTCAGTAACGTTCGAACTCCCCGTCAAGGTCGTCGTGTTTGTCTTTGAGCCGGAGACTGACTCCGCCCGTGGTCTTTGCGCCTGAGGAAGCGGAATGGCCGCCTGCCCTTGCCGGCGCGGCTGGAGCCTGCCTGGAGGCCTTCGCGCCCACGCCCTTCCTTCCCGCAGAGCCTTCATCTCCGGTATGGAAGAACGACAGCGCGCTGACCAACTGATCGGACTGACCGGTTAACTCCTCGGTGGTTGATGCCATCTCCTCCGATGCTGAAGCGTTCTGCTGAATGACCTTCTCCAGCTGCTGCAAAGCCTTGTTTATCTGCTCGGCGCCGGTGTCCTGCTCCTTGCTGGCCGCGGTAATCTCCTGCACCAGTTCGGCAGTGCGCTGTATGTCGGGCACAAGCTTATCCAGCATTTCGCCGGACTTTTCCGAGACTCTCAAAGTGGTTCCTGAGAGCTGGTTGATCTCTCCGGCCGCTTTCTGGCTGCGCTCGGCCAGCTTGCGAACCTCAGCCGCGACCACAGCAAAACCCTTGCCATGCTCGCCGGCGCGTGCCGCTTCAATCGCTGCGTTGAGCGCCAGCAGATTGGTCTGGCGCGCAATCTCCTCAATGATCGAAATCTTGTTGGCGATCTCCTTCATCGCGGCGACAGCTTCGAGAACGCTCTTGCCGCTCTCCTGCGCGTCCTTGGCGCTCTTGTTGGCAATCTTGTCGGTAGTCTGCGCGTTGTCGGCGTTCTGCTTGATGTTCGAGACCATCTCCTCCATCGAGGACGAAGCCTCTTCGGCGGCCGCAGCCTGTGCGCTGGCGCCCTTCGACACCTGTATCGAGGCCGTTGAGATGGACTGGCTGGCGGCCGCCACCTCGCCCGCGATCGAGCGAATATCTGAGACCGTACGGGTGAGCCCCGCAACCATCGCCGAGAGCGCCTGCATCAGTTTGTCCTGCTGCGAGCGTTCGCGGATGTCCACCGTCAGGTTGCCATTCGAAATTTCTTCAGCGGCCGAGGTGATCTCGTTCATAGCCACAATCAGGGTATTCAGGTTGTTCTTGATCAGGTTGAAGTCGCCGTTGTAAGTGTCGGTGATCTGCGGCGGAATATCTCCCTTGCTGATCAACTCCACGTATTTTGCGGAGAAATTCAATGGCCCAATAACCGCGTCCAGTGTGTCGTTGACGCCCTGCACGATCTTGCGATAGTCGCCTTGGTGTTTGCTGGCGTCGGCGCGTGTGGCTAGTTTGCCCTCGACGGCGGCCTTCACCAGCGTTCCCGCATCGACAACCAGTAAGTTCACTGCGTCGATGCAGGTGTTCAGGTTGTTCTTGATA
>Ga0187847_10000976_pt1 | contig 27711 bp, 20 predicted proteins | sample June2016WEW_4_10_FD_132458 | JGI IMG/M metagenome (GOLD analysis project Ga0187847, IMG submission 132458) | Peatland microbial communities from SPRUCE experiment site at the Marcell Experimental Forest, Minnesota, USA - June2016WEW_4_10 | ecosystem: Environmental > Terrestrial > Soil >...
GCCGCGTAGGCCGAGGCGTTGGCCTGCGAGCCGGAGTGCGGCTGCACGTTGACGTGCTCGCCGCCGAAGAGCTGGCGGGCGCGATCGCGGGCCAGATTCTCCACGATGTCAGCGTACTCGCAGCCGCCATAATAGCGGCGCCCCGGATAGCCCTCGGCGTATTTATTGGTGAAGATCGAGCCGGCAGCTTCCAGCACCGCTTCGGAGACAAAGTTTTCGCTGGCAATCATCTCCAGCCCCTCGTGCTGGCGGAGCGTTTCCTGGTCAATGGCAGCAGCCACATCTGGGTCGGCCTGGGCGAGGGACAAAGACATGCGATCAATCATATTCAAATTCTAGCTGGTTCTCCGGCTAGTTGAAACCGCTTCTGTGGGGTGGCGATTGCGTAAACTGGAGGCAGCGACTCTACTGGAAAGATCTATGAGGCGTTTGTGGCGATTCAAAGCAATCATTTGATTCGAGTGATGCTGTTCTTTGGCATAATGCTGCCTGCCGCGGCGCAAACTGTTGCGCCTGCCGCCTTCCCCGCCGCCTCTATCGACTCGGCTATGCTGGCCAAGGCTAATGCCGGCGACGCCTCGGCCCAGGTGGCCGTGGGCGAGCAATATGCGCAGGCGGCCGCCATCGAGCACGACAAGGCGCGGATGGCTGGCGACTATCAACAGGAACTGGCGTGGTACCGGAAGGCAGCGGGGCAGAACGACATTCCCGGAGAAATGCATTTGGCCGCGCTCTACCGCGATGGCGGAGGCAAGACAATTCCGCGCGACATGGAGCAGGCGGCCGCCTGGTACCGCAAGGCCGCGGACCAAGGCGACCCGACTGCGCAGGGAACGCTGGGAGTGCTCTACTCGATGGGCCAGGGCGTGGCCCACAACGATGTGGAGGCGTACTTCTGGCTGGACCTTGCCGCCAGCGTGAAGGGACCCAACCAGGAAAAGTACGAGGCCAATCGCCAGATGATCGGCCAGCACATTACCACCGACGAGCTCTCCGATGTCGAAGATCGCGTGGCCGCGTGGAAGGCCGCGCATCCGCGTCCCGACAGCAATTGAGTTCCTGAAATTAAGCTCGCATAGAACGCGGACGCTGGCGCGAAAGTTGCGCTTAGACTGCCTATCGACTACAGAATAATTTCTGCAATGCGAGGGGTTGCGCTTTCGTTCGAGGAAAAGCAAATCCGACACAACTTGTTTTTTCCTCGCGGTCAGGAGGAAGCATGGGCCGGTAATTCAAACATCAAGGCCCGCGGAGAAACCACATGAAGCGCAATTTGCTTACGCTTGCCGTGACCGCCCTGATCGCCTCGGGACCGGTCTTTGCTCAACAGAGTCAACCCACGACATCAACCCAGCCAAACCAGCCCGCGCCGACCATCGGTCAGCGCGATCAGAATCAGCAGGACCGTGTTGCCAACGGCATCGATTCCGGGCAGCTGACAGCGGGCGAGACCAAGAATCTTGAGTCGCGCGAAGCCAACGTGAATCGCGAGGTCCGCGACGATCGCGCGGCCGACAACGGCCGTCTTACGCAGCAGGAGCGGCAGCAAGTAAACCGGCAGCAGAACAACCTGAACCACTCGATCTACCAGGACGAGCACAATGCCAACGTGGCGCACTACGGCAACAACGAAGTGGGCCAGCGCCGCGAGAATCAGCAGGATCGTATTGCCAACGGCCTGCGTAACGGCACGATGCATGCCGGCCAGACAGCTCGCGTGGAAAACCGCGAGCAGGGCATCAATCAGCAGATTCATGCCGATCGCCAGGCCAATGGCGGAAAGCTGACAGGGCAGGAGCGTGGCCAGATCAATCGCCAGCAGAATAGCGCCAGCCGCCAGATCTATCGCGACAAGCACGACGGCAAATAGGGAAGGGACGTGCGCGAGGCCTTGCACCGTGGAATTAGATAGAGGCAAGTCAATCGGGGGAATGGGAAAAAGTGAGTAAGAAAATAGAAGGGGCGCTGGGGTGCGTCCCTTCTATCGCAATCATGAAGTGGCTAGCCTCAGTTTCGTACCAAGGCAGTTTAGGAAACGGTCCCGCGGTGTGCAGACCGGTTGCGCCGGAAGAGCAGGAACGCCGCTCCCAGTAGCCCAGTGCCAAGCATCACCAGCGAGGAAGGTTCCGGAGCGGGTGTTGAATTGAAGGCAAACCCACCCGAAGAGCCCGTCGAGCCGAAATTGCCAGGTGCGGTCTCCGTCAAGGTGAAGGTTCCGGGCGTAACCGCGAAGCCAGCCTCGGTGAAGTAGCCCGTGCCCGAGACGTTGAGGAAAGAGCCTATGTTGAACGGGACGCCAACACTGCCAGTAACTGTGAAGGTGATAGCACCACCGTCAAACGAGAAAACTTCGCCTGTCTCCGCATTGTTCGGAATGTAGATGAATGTGGTGGCGGGCTCAGTCATGCTGGTAACGCCGGAGAATGAACCCACACCGCTTACGTTGGTAGCGCCTTGGGTGGTTAGGAAGGTCTGGCTGACCCACGAATCGAGGTGCGACTCGTTCTCGAAGATACTGCCTGCGGGAATCTGGGTTGCTGACGCGCTGCTTGCCCCCAACGCGAGAACCACAGCTACAGCAATGAGTGAGAATGTAAGTTTCTTCATGATTGTCGTTAACCTCCGAGGCGCGCCCTCGCGGGCGGCTTCAATACAGTTTTTGGCCTGTGCGGCCGTTCAGGTCGATCACTTACGCACACTTCGTTCGAGCCTTGTGAGCCAAAACCGCAGATGCCCCCAACGAGCGTGCAACGAGTCCGGGTAAAAAGGCGCTTCAGCTAGAACGATGGCAGCGTAGAATCCCACAACGAGCACAGACAACCTGGCCCGATGCATACAACTGCACTCGACCTTGACAATGGCACTTCATGTGCCAAACCGATTGCATGTAGAATCAATAATTTACGTGAATGCTGCCGGACGGCTGCGCAACGATTTGCAAGGTCAATTCCCTTTGGATTTCCACTTTAGGGGAAACGGCCCGACGGGCACTTGCCGCTGGAAACCCGTTCGAGATCAGATCTCTGGTCTCTGGCGCAGCCTAGGTCCCAGGATGCACAGCGATACGGACGAGCGTGGGAAGCTCTTAGCGAAAGCAGGAAAAAAGCTCTGAAGCAGAAGGGCCACGTGGGCGCGCCCCTTCTGCTTCACCATGAAAAAGCTTGCTTGACTTCTCAAATAGGAAACTTATGCCTGGGAACCACTGCGCGCGGACTTGCTCTTCCGGAAGACCAGGAATGCTGCTCCCAGAAGTCCCGTGCCAAGCAACACCAGCGACGAGGGCTCCGGGGTTGGGTTGAACGGCGTTAAAGGAGGCATAATTGCTCTGGCATCAAAGCCATTGCCGGAGCCTGGGTTATCCGCTACTGTTCCGCTTCCAGGCAATAAAACGATCACCTCGTCCGAAGACAAAATGACCGCATCTTGCCCAGGGCCGGAGCCGCCGCCTGTGATATCAAAGTAGACGCCGCCGACACTCTGCGAGCTGATTTGGCCGCCGGGCGCGCTATTGTCCCACAAGAATGTTGAGCTATCAAAACTGATCGGGCTGCTCGGCGTGGTGGCAAGGCTGGAAATTGTGGCGCCGGCTATACCGGCATAGGGGTCTGTAATCGTCCCGGTGACGCCTACGACCGCACCGGCGCCAGTTACCGTGATGGTGCCAGAGCCGCTGATTCCGCCCAGCGTGCCCTGGCTGTCAAAGCTAAAGCTGTAGATGGTGTTAGCCATCGCGGACGGGGCAATAGCAAAGGCCGTTGCTAATGCAAGCGAAGCAAAAGTGAACTTTTTCATGTGTGTCCTAACCTCCAGTAATGGCCCTCTCGGGCGCTAGAGCTGTGGTTTTGCCCTGGGTGAGCAGCCCAACGATCAAAGTACGCTCAGTTGTTCCAAGGCGATGAGCCCGGACCGACACCGGTCTTGCCAGCTTTCAACGGGTCCGGGGGAAAGGCTCAGTGGGGAAATTCGAAATAGCGTCGCAAGCTACCGACATCGAATCTTTGTGCTGACGACCGCACTTGACCTTGCACTTCGCACTTGGAGTGCCAAACGCACGCGCTGTTTCGTCAACGAGTTGCGCCGACCACGGTTGATGAATTGCGCAATCGCTTGCATAGGAAATTCCCTGGGAATACCACTTTTGTGGGACGCGAGTGTTTGCGGTTTTTTCGCACCGAAGCTGTCGCTGGCGATTCTTGGCTCGCTCGGCGAAGACGGCCCAATCATTCCATAAAAACGCGCTCGGGGCAGGTCAGATTTCTCCGCTATCCTAGCTTCAATGCAACGCTTTTTGCCGAGCCGGTGGTTTCGATGCGCGGTCCTCGTAGGTGCCACAAACATACTGTGCGCGATTCCGGTGGCAGCGCAGACGCCCGCTGTCACGATTACTCCAGCCGCGGTCGTGGCGGGTTCGCCGGAACTGATTCGCGTGGCCGCGCCGGCTGATGCAAAGCTGGAAGGCGATTGGCTGGGGCAAAAGCTGGCGTTTTTCCATGGACGCGATGGGCAGGCGTGGTATGCGCTGGCGGGAGTTGACGTGGAGTGGCCCTCTGGGCCTTCAAACCTTCGGATTAGAGTTGCGGCAGACGGTCGAGGCGGTGCGCCCGCGCCAGCCCAAATTGACCTGAGTCAAAGCGTTGAGATTTATGAGGCGCACTATCGCACCGGCACACTCACCGTGGCGCCGAAGTTTGTTGCGCCGGAGCCCGAAGAACTGAAGACGATCAAAGCCGAGATCGAGCTCAAGAAGAAAGTATTTGCGGCGAGCGCGGCGGAGCCACTGTGGTCCGGCAACTTTCGCGCTCCGGTTCATGCCCCGCCCACCGACAGTTTCGGTACGCGGCGGACCTTCAATGGCCAGCTCGCGAGCGTGCACAAGGGGATGGATTTTCGCGCGGCCACTGGAACATTGGTGCGCGCGGGAAACAGTGGCGTCGTGGTACTCGCGCAGCCGCTCTACTACGAGGGCAACTGCGTGGTCATCGACCACGGGCTTGGGCTTTTTACGATTTCCATGCACCTGAGCCGCATCGATGTGCACGAGGGCGAGCATGTGACGACAGGCGAGCCCATTGGGTTGAGCGGAGCTACCGGACGCGTGACGGGGCCGCACCTGCACTGGGCCGTGCGCTGGCAGGATGCGTATCTCGACCCGGCGAAGCTGCTCAAGATGGATTTGAGCGCGGTGCGCTAAAGCCGGTTATTTAATTTTGCGCGCGCCATCCACTCCTATATATCGATTACAACCCAATCTTTTTCCCGTTTCGGCACCGGCAACTGCATCGTGCAGGAATGAATCTCTTTGGTCCATTTCCCCGCGCCAAAATCTTGAAGCGCGAATTCAGATCATGTGACACTGCCTTAGCATTGCAGGCCCGAATCTATGAATCTGTTCCACACACCTCGCACCTTGGCGCTTTCCATTCTGCTGGCAGCACTTGCCGCCGCTGCCAGTCCCCAATCGCTCGTCAACGACAGCTCCTCCGGGGATACCGGCGCCGAAGCCTCCACAGTTAGGACCATAAAAGCTCAGGTGCTGCCGCGGCTTTCCCCCGAGCAAGTCGGCGATCTCTATTACTTTCGTGGACGCTATCAGGCAGCCATCGCGACATACAAGAACGTCGAGCTGCCCTCGGCTACGGTGTGGAACAAGATGGGGGTCGCCTATCAGATGCTTTTGGACGAGAAAGACGCGACCCGCTGCTACAAGCAGGCGCTCAAGATGGATCCCCAAAACGCCAATGTGCTCAACAATCTGGCCACGGTACAAGATTCCATGATGGATCTTGCCGCCGCCGAGGAAAACTATCGCAAGGCGCTCAAATACGATCCCGATTCCGCAATCATCCACAGTAACCTGGGGACGAATCTGTTCCTACAACACAAAGACGAAGAGGGCGACGAGGCCTATCGACAAGCACTCACGCTCAACCCGCACATCTTCGATAAAAACTCGGGCCCCACGGCCAGCAACCCTGAGGCAGCCCAGGAGCTTGGTACAACCGCCTACTACAAGGCCAAGAGTTGCGCGCGCGCCGGCCTGGACGATTGTGCATTGACCTACCTCCGCAAGGCATTCGACGATGGGGCCATCACCATTAAGAAGGTCAGCAAGGAGAGCGATTTCGCCCGGCTCCGCGCCACTGAAGCATACAGCGGACTGATTGCCCAGGAACAATAGAGCCTGTGAACCAAGCGTAATTTTGCTTTTTTCTTCACCAATCTTTAGGCAAAAATGCCCTTGCTTCTGAGGCGGTTCACTAGCGCGAAAGCGCTTCTTCTTTGACGTCGCTTGAATGCGCCTTGCCTGCAGCGCCGGACGCTTTCTCTTCCCGCAGCGCTTTGAACGCGCGATGGACGAACGAACCCATGTACCAGCCATCGATAAATTTGTAGGGCGTTTCGCCGGTGGTGTAATGGCCGCAGGGCAGCACGCGAATCTCGTGGCGCAGGCCGGAGCGGCGGAAGGCCTCGACTACCTGGAGCGAATACTCGCGCGGGAAAGTGAGATCGTAGTTGGCGTAGACCACGAGCACGTTCTTGGCGGGGCCGTTGGCCGCCAGCCCGCGGAATTGTTCGTAGTAGTTCACAGGGCTAACGGCGGCCCATAGAGCGCGCACGCGCTCCTGCGTGAGGCCGGCCTCTTGCACAGCCTGGCGGATGTGGCGCGTCGATTGCCCGGCCCAGACCACGTCACCGAATGAGGTAGACGCGTGATTGAAGGCGTTCACGCGCAGCCGCGCGTCGTGGGCGCTAGCCAGATACCCGTAGCAGGAGCCGAGACTGGTGCCCAGCACGCCGAAATGCTCGTAGCCCTGCTCTTCGAGCCAATCGAGGCAGCAGCGGATATCCACCACGGCCTGACGGCAGGCAGAGATGGTGCGGCCAATGTTGGCGCTGACGGCGTAGTCGGAGCGCTCGAGTTCGGTCGGGCGGCGAATATCGTGATACGGCTTGGAGAGGCGCAGCGCAGAAACTCCCATGCGGTTGAAGATGGCGCAGAGCGAGTTGTGGCTGAAGCCGTCGGCATTCCACTGCGGCATGACGACGATGGCTTGCTTGGGCCGCGTGGGATCTTTGTGCGCGGGCGCGGGATACCAGCGCGCGTTCACCAGATCGTTTTCGGGATATGGCGTGCGCTCCGGCGAAGTGAAGCGCAGAAACTGCGCGGGAGCAAGCTTGCCTGCTGCGGCCTGTTGTTTCAGCTCTGCATCTTTGGCCAGCGTTTCCGGGCGCACGTTGGTGGGATAGAGCTGCGGAAAGCGTTCCTCCAGACGGAAGTTGGCGGGACGCGTGTAGCCGAAGAACTCTTTACTGCGGCGAATGAGGAGTTGATTGATGCGCACCATCGCGGCTTCGGCGGTGGCAGCGTCGCGTTCGACCTCAGGGCCAGGCACGACAGAGTCAAAGCCATGCGCCTGGAGAAACGGCACGATCCACTCGAAGCCCCACTCCAGCGGCCTCACGACGCGATTTTCGTCGCGCGTCGTCAGCCGCGTCTCCCACGCATACATCCAGCGCGAATACCAGTCTGTGAACATGTCGATAGATTAAGTTTAGCAATGCGGGAAGGTTCACAGTTCTTAGTTCATCGTGTCCTGTCTCACTTGGCCGCAACGGCGAACTGCAAACTAAGAACTCACTTTGCGTGCGGCACGTTTGAGAGCGAAGTATTCGGCCGTAAACCAGGCGAGGCTGAGCAGCAGGATCAGGGCGATGATGGCCTGCGATATGGCGCAATAGAGGCACCAGACGCCGAGGCCGTATTCCTCGATCATGGAAAGGCGGAACGCGAAGAGAAATCCCAACGACGCGACGAGGAAGGTTGCAAAACGTTGGCGCGCGAGGCCGAGGCAGCCGAGCAGCACATAACCGGCGATGCCGAAGATGGCTACAGGTACATGGGCGATCACTGAGAAGCTGCTGTGGTTCACAGTGCCGCAATCCCAATGTGCGTTGATGTCGCAGGGCGCAGTGGCGGTGGAGTAGTGAAGGGGCAGTGACAGCGCAGAAACCACAATGCCGGCAAGGGCGAGAACCAGGATGAAATATCGCATAGCGGGTGGGAAGAGTGACGTAGCGTACGCACTTCCTTTGTTGATTTTACGCGACAGCCTTACCGCCAAAGCATGATGGGCCGCGCGGTCGAACCGATCCACGAACGCTGTAGGATGAAGCTATGAATTTGCCCCGGCAGGTTTCCGGCTTGGCTTCGTCCGAAATAGCTAAGCTGAGCGGGATGGGTATGGCATTTTTTGGTGGCAGTCGCATAGCCTTTTTTGGCGGCAGTTTTGACCCGCCGCATTTGGGCCATTTGGCCGTGGCGCGCGCAGCCCGCGGGGCTTTTCGGCTGGATGCGGTGCTGTTCGCTCCGGTTGGCATGCAGCCACTCAAACCAGAGGGGCCGGCCGCGAGCTTTGAGGACAGGCTGGAGATGACGCGCCTCGCGATCGCGGGCGAGCCGGGCTTTGAAGTCTCGCTAGCCGATGCGCCAAGATCGCCCGGCGCGCCTTTGGTGGCAGCCGGGCGCATATCTGCACCCAACTACACCATCGACACTTTGGAGGGCCTGCGCAGATCTTACGCGCCGGGCAGCACACTTTATTGCCTGATGGGCGCGGACGCGTTTTTCGGCTTGCGTCACTGGCACCGCGCCGTGGAACTTCCTTTTGTGGCGCCCTTGATTGTGGCCTCGCGGCCGGGGCAGCCGCTGGAGGGTTTGCGAGATGACCTCAATTCCGCGTTGCCGCCTGGCCTCGCGCTCAAGCGCGCCGCGGAGAGTGACGGAAATGAAGCCGGAGTGAAGGTGCGCGTCTTCGATCTGCTAAGCGAATCCGGCCACCACGCGCCGTTTTACGTGCTGCCCGGCCTCAATGTCGAGATCAGCGCGTCGGAAATTCGCAAGGGAATTGGCGCGCAAATCCAGGCCTCGCATGGCGGCCCAACGTCAGAACCCGATCTCGTCCCGCCGGCGGTTCGCGACTACATTGCCCAGCACGAACTGTACCAATCGTAGGCCTCTCGGTACGTTTCGCTTGCCGTGCGTCGAAGCGGCACGCTACGATGACGTCTGGAGAGTTATCCCATCTCATGAAACTATCGCCAGCGCAGAAGCAAACGCGCGCCCTCGTACAGGCCGCCGCGGCGGTTTGTGAAGACAAAAAAGGCCAGCAGACGCGCATCTTGGAACTCGATCCCGCCGATTCGGGATTGAGCGACTTTTTCCTGGTCACCTCGGCCAGCAACGACCGCCAGGCCGTCGCCATCGCCGACGAGATCGAGCTGCGGCTCAAGCGCGAATTCGGCGTGTACCCGCAGTCAGTGGAAGGCCGGCGCAACGCTGAATGGATTCTGCTCGATTATGTGGACTTTGTGGTGCACGTTTTTCTGTCGGAGCGCCGCGCCTTCTACGACATCGAGCGCCTGCGCAAGTCGGCACGCCCGCTGACGCCCGAAGAGTTCGACGCAGAGCTGAAGGCGGAGCTCAAGGAAAAGACGCGCGCCGTGCGCAGGAAGATGACAGCGGTGGCCAGACCCAAGAAGGCCACGACGGCTAAAAAGGCCCGCCCCGCCACAGTGAAGACGGAGAAGGCGGGAAAAGAGAATCGAGCAAAACAGAAGCCCACGGCGAAAAGGAAAGCGTCGACAAAGAAGACAGCGCCAAAAGCCAAAGCACGCAAGAAGCCGTAGAGCGATTCCTGCGAAATCTCTGAATGCGTTACCTCCTGCAGGTGCACGATTATCTTTTCAGATCTGCCACCATAGTGCGGAGCTCGTTGGCGCGTTTTGTGTTTCCGGAGGCTTGGCAAGCATCTGCAAGCGCGTTGTAGAGATCGACGCTTGGGGGCTGAAGGAGAATCTGGGCCTCGAGCAAGCGCACGACGGCCTTGGAATTTCCATTCTTATTGAGTGCCCACGCGATGGACAGCAATGTAGAAGGGTTGGCAGCGGTCTTCGCGAGAATGGGTTGCTGACTCAATTGCGCCAATTGATCGGTCAATCCCTTTCGCGCCAGCAGGACCGCCAGGTCATCCAGCGGACGCATGTCTCCCTGGCCTTCCATTAGAGCGCGCTCGAACGCAGCTTGTGCTTCAACATCCGCCCCTTGGGCCTCGGCAGAAAGACCGCGCTTGAGGTCGTCGACCGTTTCTCCACCGGGATCAGCCGTGCCGTATGCCGTCCAGGTGTCGATGAAATCCGCCGCGGGTTCCACATGCAATGAGAGTGTGACGTAAGTGGTCTTTTGTTCGCCCACGCGATTCGCGCTGACGACTACCTGGTAGGAACCCGGCGACAAGGCTGACGTGTCGAGGGTGTGGCCGGTGAGCAGATTTCCGGCCTGGTCGCGATTGGCGGCGTCTATTTCTTCATCTTCCTGCTTGACTGCGTCGTGGGAGGCAGCGATGGAACCGAATGCGTAGTGGAGGTGAATCTTTTCTGCGCTAGGCGATGCAGCCGTCCGGGGGTCGAGCCATAGTTGGAAGACCAGCGGCAAGCGCGCGCCCTCGGGCAGATATGCGTTCTGCGCTCCGCGCGGCGTGAAGCGCAATCCCGAGATGCTGAAAGGCAGCACGCCCCGTGGGTCTTTCACAGCCACAGGCGCGGTATAGGCGAGAGGGCTGGAAAATGCTACACTTTCGCCGCTGATTGCTGGCACGATCACACTGGCGTGCTGCTTTGTGGCGACATGGTCTACGTTATTGGTCAGAGTCGCAATAATCGTGTATTTACCCTGCGCAAGCGGTACGCGTGCCTCGGCCGCAAAGTCCTTCTTTTTTGCGATTTCGGACTGCTCCGGAGTGAGATCGCCAGTAATCGCATCTTCCTGTTCATAGACAGGCTTGTTGTCGGCGGTAGTCACTGTGGTGCGAAGCGTTAGGTCGTAGTAATAGCCGCCCTCGGCGCGCTTGCCCACGATTCCGGGATCGGGAAGGATCGTACGCATCAGGTAGTTGAGGGTCTGCCGTCCTTGCGCGTCGCGATAGACGCAGTAGGAGATCGTCGCATCCTGCCCTCCAATGAGCAGGCTTATGGTGACGTGCTCGCGCATGCGATTCAGATTCAGCTCTTCCTGAGTGAGAGGATTGTCCGGCAATCCCTCGATCATGCTCAGGAGTAGATCGGAGGACATACTCGGTTCGTATTGGTCGAGGTTCACCTGCTCTCCCGGAATCAGGTCGACCGCCGTCGTTGCAACCTCGTCTCCAAGGGACTTGCGAAGAGTATCCAGGCTTCTTTTCTGATCGTTAAGAGCCTCGAGCGTAGAAACCAGATGCGCCGGTCCATCGGAGTTCGGGGAATAGAGGGTATATGGCTCGCCAATGCTCTTCTTGAAGAAGATGAGGTTGAAGTAGGGCGGTAGTGCCCTGCTGGGGCTCTGATAAAACCAGATTTCCATCGGCCTCACGTTGCGGGCCGCAGGGTAAGGCTCGATTTGTTTCGGCGGACCGAGCACGATATAGATCCGCCCCCGATCGGATCGCCATCCATCCTGCACGACAACGCTGCCAAAGTGCTCGTTGGCGTAGGCCAATCGGCGATAATGCTCGTCCTTGTAAGTGTTGGTCTCGGAGTTCGGATCGGGATTGCGGACTTTCCAAAAGGCTGCAATAAAGCTATCGCGCTGAACGTCAGTCGTCAGAGAAAGAAATTGCTTCCTCTCATTGCTGTCGATGATGTAATTCACCTCTTCGTTCAGCCAATGCCGATAATGCGGAGGCAGATCTTTCGAACGGTCGGCCGCATGCGCAAATACAGCTAAGAAGGTGAGGATGAGAAACAGATAAAGAGACCGGGAGAGCAACGATTTCAAGAGACGAAACTCCTTTGGAAAAAACAAAGAGGGAGAGAAGTGACCTCTCTCCCTCCCCGTCTCCATTGTAGCGACCCTAGAACTCGTAGCGGAGGGTCGCCCGGGCATAGAACGGACCCTGGAAGCTGGTTGGGCGCCCGTAGTCGAGATTAATATTCGGCGTGTTTCCAACAACGGGGGTGCCGTTTGCAGGCTGCTGCGTGTATTCGACCTTGCCTATGATCGGCTGAGAGTTGGTGACATTGATCGCATCCAACCCAAACTTCAGCAGCTGGCTCTCGTGAAGATGAAGGGCATACTCACCCTTCAGGTCGAGCTGCGCAGATGAAGGAGTGCGACCTGCCGCGCCGCGCCCACCGATCGGAACCTCACCTTGATTCAGGTAGATGGGGTGATCGCCAAGGTAGCTCAACGGAACCCCGGATTGTCCGCGGAGAGCGACACCGGTTGTGAGTCCCTTGAGCGCATGAACGAACGGGCTGTCAGACCCGACCGTATAGCTGAGGAACATGTTGCCCACGGCGCGCCGATCTGTGCTGAGATAACCGGGCTTGAACTGATCGCCCAGTAGATTCAACTCGCCGGCCGTAAAGTCGAACAAGGAGCTGATGCCGGGATCGGATTGTCCGTTGTCGTTGCGATAGGCACCTTCATAGTTGCCCCACAGGTTAGCGAAGCTGAAGTTCACCGCCGCCAGCCAGTGGTTGCTGTAGCGCTTATCGAGTTCCAGCTGCAGGGCCTGGTACTTGCGCTCCGGATTGACGAAGCCCTCCGGCTGGCCATTGCCTGGCGCGGCATCCATCGTGGCCAAGTTTAGGAAACAGGCACCGCCGACAGGTGAGTTGTTGCCGTCGACAAAGATGCCGCCTGCAGAGAACCATGTGTCATTGCCTGAAGTGCAGCCCTTGGCCGGAGGCGCATATACCCAGCCGGGCAGGCCTGCATTCGGGTTAGCCGCGGCCCACTGCGCCGGCGTGTAAGTGACTTCCTGCTCGGGCACCGCGATGGATATCTTGGAGGTCGGGTTGGCGATGCCGCCGTTGTAATTGACACCAATCGTGGAGCCTTCCGGAGATTGGGAGCCTATGTCCTCAATGATGCGGTCCAGATTGCGTTGGATGTAGCGCGCCTTGACCACCATCCCGTCCTTGACCTCGCGCTCGAAGCCAATTACGAACTCGTCTTCGTACTCGGCTTTCGTTCCCGGGATGATACCTTCGCCGGTCGAAGAGCTAAAGCTCGGAGCGCCGAAAGTAGAAATGGCGCCGGTAGTTGGGTCTTTAGCCTTGTTAACGCCGTTTAGGTTATGCGCATCGTCGGGAACAATGACCAGCGCGCCATTTTGGACAACCGGGGCAAAGTAATAGGATGTATCGTCCTGCTCGTTGCCAAGCTGACGGTTGGCCGCATCCAGCGGCATGGCCCAGTAGTTGCGGCCAAACGTCATGAAGAACTTGCCCTTGCGATCGCCAAAGGGATCGATGTTAATGCCGAGGCGCGGCGACCAGCTCCCGGTGAAGACGTAACTCAACACGGTTCCGGCAACGCGCTCCTCCTCCCAGCGCAAGCCGAGATCGAAGGTGACGAAACGATTCATTACATAGGTGTCGTCGCCGTAAGCGGCATGGTAGCGCTCCAGGGAGTTAACGTTAAGTCCCACATAGGTGCCGCGGTTTTCAGACGCAAAAACTCGCATGCCGTTCCAGACCGGGCACTGGGTGCAGGTGGTGTCGCCCAAATTGGCCGCGTCGATTCCGGTCACAGTGAACTGGGCATTGGTCTGGGCTCCAGCCACCTTCGCCGGAATATTCGAGAAGAGGGTGTTTAACGCTACCCCGTTGGCGTTCTTGTCCGGAATGGTGAAGAGGGGGCCGGAGCGCTCCGGTTGATAGAGGAACTTGGTGTGGTCGTAGGAGTAGCCCGCCGCAAAGGTATGCTCGCCGAGGAAATGGGCGGTCTTCTGCGTGTTGAACGTCAAGCTATAGGTTCCCTCTCGCGAAGGATAGTAAGGGCCGAACCCGGTGTTCACCTGGCCGCCTGTGCCCGCGACCTCCAACGATTGGTCTGCAATCAGATACTGATTCAGAGCCGGGGTCTCCTTGAAGTGATCGTAGTTGTAGGCATAGGATGCGTCCACGATCCAGGTGGGAGTGACCGTGGCGCTGATCCGGCCGAAAGTATCGCGCGATCCCCACTGGTAGCTGCTGAGCGAAGAGGCGATGTTCGTTGTGGCCAGGGAGAAGGGCACCTGATTGTGGCGCGAAGGATCGCCAAAGGCGGCCACTTCAAACTGAACCTTCGGGGTGAGCTGGTAGGTCAGCTTGCCGGACCAGCTTACCGTGGTCTGGCTGTACGCAAACGGCCCGTGCGCGATGATGGGCGCGTACGGGAAGTTGGGGTTGGCGGTACGAATATCCTGGTCCAGCGAGGGGTTGAAGGCTCCGAAAAAGAATACCTTGTCCTTGAAGTGAGGAACGTACCCACCAAACTCAGCCGCCAGATCGTAGTGAGGACTGGAAAGTGCGGCGTAGGGGTAGGTTTGCTGGTAGCCGAACTGATAAAACTGCTTGCGCGATGCATACCACATACCCGGGCCGGCGTAAGCGCCGAGTGCTCCGTGGAAGCTGTTGCCTCCGGACTTGGTGACCATCTGGACGATACCGCCCTGGGCCTTGCCGTACTGCGGCTCGAACCCGAACTGCTTCACATCCACTTCCTTGATGAATGCCAGGTTGATACCGGGACTAAGTGATCCATGGAGCGAATTGAAGGTGCCGAGGCTGCCATACGCCTGATCGGTCACCGTAACGCCGTCCACAACGTACAGGTTCTCGAGGCCCGAGGAACCGCCGATCGATGGGTTCGAGGCGCCTGGGCCGATCTGGTTGGCCGAGCCCGCCACCTGGCCGCCTGCCACGCCCGGGGCCGCATAGAAGATCGCGCTCACGGCGCGCGGCAAAGGAACGTTGTTGTAGAAGGCATCGGACAGGTTGGCATCGATCGCGGTGGACTCTGTATCGATGCTGACGGCGCCTGCCGATACCTGGACGGTCTCTTCGGCGCTGCCAACAGGCAACGTGAAATTCAGGAGGGAGGAGACGTTGACCACAACTTCGTCGTGATTTGACTTGACCGTCTTGAACCCGACCTTTTCAACCTTGACGTCGTAGTAGCCCGGTACAAGAGCGGTAAAGGTGAAGTGCCCCAGTGAGTCGGTCTTCGCCACGCGCGTGCCTTGCGGGCCAGTTGCGGTTACGGTAGCGCCCGACACGACTGCGGAGCTTGAGTCAACGACGGTTCCATTCAAGCCACCACTGAGAGCTCCGCTTTGCTGCGCGGAAAGCGGCAGAGCCAGCAATAGAAGCGAAGCAACCAGAGCAGACAACGTCCAGAGCCAGTTCCTCATTAACACTCCTCCAAAATGAGTTTCTGCACCGGAAGGACCCGAGAGGGCTCCTTCACGATCCAGGTTGTGCGCTTTCGGAGACTCGACGGGGAGCACAAGTCCGATCCCGCTCGTTTTCAATTAGCTACAAGTAAGAACACCTGTACAAACACAATCCGTACAACTCGGCTTTAAGTCCAATTTTGGGAAAACCGTAATTTAACGTGCAATTGATGTGCCATTTACGTACACCGAGAGTAAATCCTGCAAGCCATTGAAACTAAATAGTGTTAAGAGTTGGAATTGCTGGCGGATGCTTTGAGGCTATGGAATTCCGTATATTTTATTCCATAGATCGCGAAATTTGGAATGGAGTAGGGGTCCGCTCTCTTTAGAGCTGGACCCCTGTTGAATAATTGTCAGAATACGAATCGGCCCTGCACGACAACGACACGCCCGGATACCGTGGGTTCCTGGCTTGAACCATAGGGGCTGGTGGGTGCATTGACGTCTGTCGAAATATGCCCCAGGTTGTCGAGGTTCGACGCGTTGTTTGCGGGCTGTCCAAAGTTCACATGGTTGAACGTGTTATAGGATTGTGCGCCGATTTGAAACGCTACGCTTTCCCACTTGTACACGTCCTTGTACAGGGCCATATCCACATCGGCATAGTGCGGCCCATAGATAGAATTGCGCGCAACATTGCCGAAGTTCGACTGTGTAGCTGCCCCGTTGAAGATGCCCGCCGCCTGCAAGCAGGGACTGGAGTAGGAGGTGCAATGGTGGTCGAAATTATTGTTCAACACATCGGCGAGAACGGTGTTGTTTGCGCCACTTCCATTGGCCGCCAGCGCAGATTCAGCATTCGTATTCACAACGCTAAACGGTTCGCCGGAGCGCCAGAAGGACTTTGCACTCCCTGTCCAGCCTGCTGCGAGTGCATTCACCACCCAATTTCCGAACTTGAAGGGCTCAGCGTAGACGAAATCCAACACAAAGTTGTTGCGGATATCGTAATCGGAGCTTGAGTACATCAGCGTGGAAGGAAGACCGGGCGTGATTTGGAAGTTGAGCGCCGTGTTGCCGTTGTAGGGCAGCTGTGGATTGCCCCCGTTGGAGATATCGTCGAGCGCATGGGAGTAAGTGTAGGAGACGTCTGTCGTCAATCCTCCCCGTTCGATGTGTTTGAACTGAACCGAGAACCCGCTGTAATTCGAAATCGCGTTGTTACTAAATGTCGTCACTGCGCCAAAACGTGGATCGGCTGACGTAGCCGGAAGCCCGGCAAAGGAGCTATACGATGTCCCCGCGATGCTCTGGTTCAGATGGGGATTCGATATGTAGAGGTCGTAACCATGATTGCCCGCATACGAAAGAATTACCGCATCGGCGCGCGTGATCTGCCGCTGCACCTGCAGGCTGTACTCCAGATAGCGAGGGCTGTGAAATTCATTCGGCGTATCCACATAGTTTGGGGGAGCGAAAGTAGCGCCCTGAGCTGCCACGCTTGCGGAGATCTGGTTATATGTCTGGCCTTGCGAAAATCCGTTCAGCACAGCGTTCGCTGACGCCGCCGCGAATGCCTTCGCGCTCCCAGCGCCTGTTCCGACGGTCCCGATTCCAACAAGCGCATCGTAGCGGTTGGGGAACGAGAGATATGCTTGTTCCAGGATCAGTCCCGGGAAGTTGTCTGAGAAGAGCCCGACGCCACCGCGAATGACCGTCTTGCCGTCGCCAAACAGGTCCAGATTGAATCCAGCGCGCGGCTGCACGATCGCGGCTTCCATCTGGGAAACGAAGGTGTTCTGCCCTGCGGAGATGGTCGCGTTGTAGGGCGTGTTGAGAGTTGCCGATGCAGAGGGGAAACCACCCGTATATCGTGAGTAGCAGTTCTCTTGGCACGTCGGGTCGCCATTCCGGTCAACGCGGAGACCGAGGTCGAGAATCAGCCTCGGCAGCACGTGCCACTCATCCTGCGCGTAGAGGCCCATGTTATACAGCGCGCTGTGTATGTTTCCGTAGCGGGGAATCGACTGCTGGAAGGTGGATCCCACGGGGCCCGGCAGCGTGCCTCCAAATTCGTCGGTAAGTCCACCGAAGATGTAATCTCCTCCGTAAGCGTTCGTTTGGAGACTGACGTCGCTCATGTCGTATCTCAGAAAGTCAATGCCAAATTTGAAGTTATGCTTCCCCTTGAGCCACGAAACATCGTCCATCAACTGATATTGCGTCGCATTTACTCCGCCCGGGAAATCGACCCACGGCGAGCCGAGCGTCGTTGAATCGGTAAAGAACGTCGGCTGACCGAGACCTGCGGTGGAGTTCGTCCCACCATCGTTAGCTTGATCGAACTCTGTCGGTGAGGAGGCCAGGCCTGCTTGCAGGTTCGCTGGCGCGAAGATTGCGCTGGAGTAAAGCGCACCCGCAATGAACTGGTTGGCCATATTCGGCGAAAACGTGTAGGTGTCGTTGAGCTGACCGGTATAGCTTGGCTGATGGCTCACCTGATCCCAGGTGGAATTGATCAAACTGACGAAGGAAGGCTGCTGGCCTTGATCGTCAGTAACGCGGAAAAATATCTTATGTTTATCGTTAATGTTCCAGTCGATGCGGCCCGCGAGCAGCCACTCCCGGTTGAGCGCGCCCACGTTCACAAATGCCGAATCGATGCAGCTCTCTGCCGCACTGGTGCCCAGTGTGCCGTTCGTAGCGTAGTCGGTGGTTCCTCCCAGCGAACCGCATCCGTAATTGCCTGACGAATCCTGCTGCCCACCGGGGCCCGTCACCACAGGAATCGCGGTCTTGTAGGCGGGAGAGGCGTTGGCTCCTGCAAACATGGCGCTATAGAGGGCCTTGCTATCGGAAGTGAGATTTGGATTGGCAAGAACACTCGCCTGCAATGCAGGAGATGGAAGATTCACGAATCCCGTACTTGGCTGAACGTAGCGAATCCCCTCGGTATCCGCGAAGAAGAATAGCTTGTTGCGCAGAATGGGTCCACCGACCTGCGCTGCGTATTGGTTGGATACCGCTTTGGAGCGAGGAACGCCCGCCTGATTATTGAAGAAGTCATTGGCATTCAGGCCATCGCTGTTGTAATCCCATTGCGCCAGTCCGTGCACATGGTTGCCACCGCCCTTGGTCACGTAGGTCTCAATGATGCCGGCTTGCCGGCCGTATTGCACACTGTACCCGTTTTGCACCGTGGAAGCTTCCGAAATCTCTTGCTGGCCGAGAGTGAGGTTCGAAGAGCCGGAGAAGTTCTCGCCTCCGTACAGCGATACGTTGTAATCGAGGCCGTCAATGACGACCAAATTGGAAAGACCGGGAAGTCCGTCAGAGACGATTTCGCCGAATCCCTGGGTACCAGCGCCCATGACGACTCCAGGAACGGTGAAAGCGATGGTGGTAATATCGCCGCCTGGCGTAGGCAGCTCCTCAAACTGCTGAGTCGTGAAGGTGGTGGTGAAGTTGGAGGATTGTGTATCGATCAATTGGGCATTGTTCGCGCTGACTTCCACAGTCTGAGAAGCCGACGTAAGTGCGAGCGTAATGTTGACGGCCGACTGTTGTCCGTTAAGGACCTGCACCTTTGTGGAAGACGATTTCAACCCTGGCGCCGACGCGGTCAGCTCATAGGGATCGGGCTTGAGAAACGGCGCAGTAAAGCGCCCTTCTGCATTGCTCACCAGATTGGTGGTCGCACCATTGAGCGTGTCCTTCAGTGTGATCGTGGCATTTGGAACTACCGCGCCGCTCGGATCGGTGACTAATCCGTTGACGGAACCAGTCGTTGATGTCTGTGCGAATAGCGACGGCAGGGAGAACAAGGCTATCGCAAAGGTCAGGGTCAGCATCCGGCGCCATGCCCGAAATTCAACACGAATATGATTCTGCATTGGATCCTCCGCTCAGTACTTTCGTAAAGTGCGTTCTTTTGCGCATAGGTTGATTGAGAGACAGGCTGCTAAGAGATAGAGAACCCAAAGGAAATCGAAGAACCGTATAGAGCGCACGATCGACCTCCAACATGGGGGAAATATGGAGACGGATTTTGGCGGGCACAGACAACATCTTGCCCAAGGCGCTGAACAGTCTGGCTGAGGTGTCGCCTTGGCGCGTCAAAAGCCAAGGAGCTAAGGTCCGAAAAGGAAGAGAGAGCTTAGGTAACTTTCGCCCATGCGGTCGCTTCTTGTCGCAACCGGCCCGGGCCGGGGGAAGACCTTTTCTGTGGTTTTAGCACGATTCGTGCCATTCTCGCAGATATATGAAAAACGACACCGACATGCAGAAAAAAGACAGGTTATTCAGCTTCTTTTCACGCAGCAGATGTGGCTGTCCTATGAATTTTCATACAACAAAAGGAGCAGTATCTTCCTGAAGCTGTACGCAGCCTGCGGATTCTGGGAAACATCACTTTCCGGCTTTTCGCAGCCTGGGGATGTTTTGCGCTATTCTCCTCTCGATGCAAGTGACGCTGGCTCATGTCGGCTCCCGGGTCGGAGCGAAAGACGGCTACGAGGCGCTGATAAGCGACTACCTCAAACGATGCGCCGGAGTGATGCGTTGCGACGTCGAAGCGTTCCGCAGCGAATCTGCTCTGCTCGATTGGCTGGGCAGGCAGCGGGGCAGGACCGAAGCCATGGTCCTGATGCTCGATGGACGCGGCCGGCAGATGTCTTCGGAGGCGTTGGCGGAGTGGCTGGGAAAGCGGCGCAATGAGGGCATGCAGCATGTGATCTTTGCCGTCGGGCCGGCGGATGGATGGTCAGACAGCGCGCGTGCGGAAGGCAAATGCCGCGGAGATCTGCTTTCGCTGGGGCCGATGACACTGGCGCATCAACTGGCGCGCCTGGTCGTGGCCGAGCAGCTCTACCGGGCCTGTACAATTCTCATGGGCCACCCCTACCACCGAGGAACGAGTTAACAGTTGTCAGTTGGCAGCAGTGGGTGTTGGCGAGTGCCAGTTAAGTTTTTCGACTCTACGCGAATTGACAAGGCAAAGAGTGTTTCACGCAAGGTTGGCAGAGTGATCTAGGCGCTTGTGACATCGATCCAAGAGCCTGTTGCTGACAACTGTAAACTAACAACTGATCTCTATGACCTCCGAAACATCATCCCGCCGCGGATTGATCCTGATCAACACTGGACCTGGCAAGGGCAAGACCACGGCGGCGCTGGGCACGGCTCTACGCGCCGTGGGATGTGGCATGAAGGTGCTGATGCTGCAGTTCATCAAGGGCTCGTGGCATTACGGCGAGCTCGATGCGGCCAAGGCCCTTGGCGAGAACTTTGTGCTGAAGCAGATGGGCCGCGGCTTCGTGAAGATCGGCGGCGCGGAGGCCGATCCCGAAGACATTCGCATGGTCGAAGAGGCGTGGGCCGAAGCGCGCGAGGCAATCCACTCCGGCGAGTGGGACCTGGTGATCCTGGACGAAATCAACTACGCCATCAGCTACAAAATGCTCGACCCCGAAGTAGTGGCCGCGGCGCTGCGTTCGAAACCGGAGATGGTGCACGTGATCCTGACCGGACGCAACGCGCATCCGCTACTCGTCGAGCTGGCCCATACCGTTACCGAGATGAAGGAAGTGAAGCATGCTTACACGAAGGGGATACTTGCGCAGAGGGGCATAGAGTATTGAGTCTGCCGCGCCATTCTGCCGCACGCCCCTGCCATGTACAATTGGGTTCGGTATGACGTGGTTTAAGCGCGAGGATGGCGAGTATCCCGCTCCCGGGAACGCGCCTGCAGGCGAGAATGGCCCCGATGCAGGCGTGAAATCCGTGCGCACCGAGGGCTTGTGGGTGAAATGCCCCGGCTGCCGCCAAGCGCTCTACAAGGCCGAACTCGAAGCCAACCTGATGGTCTGCCCCAAGTGCCAGCACCACTTCAAGCTCGGAGCGCGCCAGCGCATTGCTCTCTTGCTTGAGCCGGGTTACGAGCTGGTTGATACCGGCCTGCGCTCCACCGATCCGCTGAACTTCGTCGACGTGAAACCCTACAAGCAGCGGCTACGCAAGGCGCGCGAGCTGACCGGCCTGGACGACGCGATTTTAAACGCGCTGGGCCGCATGGGACCGCACGAAGTGGTGCTGAGCGCAATGGAGTACGGATTCATCGGCGGCTCCATGGGCGCCGTAGTGGGCGAAACCATTGCCCGCGCCGTGGATCGCGCACGGTTCACGCGAAAGCCGCTCATCGTGGTTGCCGCTTCAGGCGGCGCGCGCATGATGGAAGGCTTGGTGAGCCTGATGCAGATGGCCAAGATCTCGACCACGCTGGCGCAGCTCGACGATGCGCGCGTGCCCTACATCTCCGTTCTGACTGATCCCACGACGGGCGGCGTCACAGCCAGCTTCGCCATGCTGGGCGACCTGAACATCGCCGAGCCCGGCGCGTTGATCGGCTTCGCCGGCCCGCGCGTCATCGAGCAAACCATCCGCCAAAAACTTCCCGCAGACTTTCAGCGCTCCGAATTCCTGCTCGCAAAGGGCTTCCTCGACGCGGTCGTTCACCGGCGCGAATTGAAGGCCTATCTCGTACGGGCGCTGGAGTTTTTGAAAGCCCCAGCAGCCGCATAGCTTCATTCGCCCGCTAAAAATGCTTGAAACTAAAAACACTTGTAAATTGAGCCGTGCTGCGTCGAAGACGACGCATTTCGGGCGAGGACTGCGGCCTTGACCTTGCCCGTTGCGGTGAAAAAGTGCAATGGTGAGAACGATGAGCAGAATTGCCGCCATCCTCGTGTGCACGGCGGCCCTTCACGCCGCCGCCCAAACTGCCGCGCCGGGTGTTGTGTCGATTGACGTGAATCTTGCTAAGCCGGTAGGCGTGTATAAGCCGATCACGAATTGGTTTGGCTACGACGAGTCGAACTACACGACGATGCCCTACGGCGAGCAACTACTCCGCGAACTGCACGGCCTGGGCGCGGGGCCCGTAACCATCCGCGCCCACCACCTGCTGACCTCGGGCAACGGCGTGCCGGAACTCAAATGGAGCTCGTCAAACGTCTTCAGCCTCGACCAAAACGGCAAAGCAGTCTACGACTTCACGATTACTGACCAGGCCTTCGACGAGTTTGCTAAGGCCGGCGTGCGGCCGATGGTGGAGCTGGGTTTTATGCCCAAGGACCTGGCCGCCACCGTGCCGGGAATCAGCGAATACCAACTTCACTATCCCGCTCACACCATGGGAGGCGCGTCGAACAATCCGCCAAAAGACTACAAGATGTGGGGCGAACTGGTGCGGAGATACACCGAGCACTTGGTGGAACGCTACGGCAGGGAGCGGGTAAGCACCTGGTACTTCGAAGTGTGGAATGAGCCCGATATCGAGTATTGGCATGGAACGCCAGCCGAGTACTTCAGGCTATACGACTATGCAGTGGCGGGCGTGAGGGCTGCCCTGCCGCATGCGATAGTCGGCGGGCCGGCAAGCACAGGCCCAGCCAGCGCCAAGGCGAGCGCATTCCTGGAGAGTTTTCTGGAACATTGCCTGCACGATAAAAGTGCGGCCGACGGCAAAGCGGTTCCACTCGATTTCATCTCGTTTCATCCCAAGGGGCGGCCAACTTTGGTGGATGGGCATGTGCGCATGGGGCTCTCGAATGAATTGCAAGCCGCTGAGGCCGGTTTCCGGATCGTCGCCGCGCACCCAGAGCAACGGCATCTGCCGATCATTTTGAGCGAGGCGGATCCGGAGGGTTGCGCGGCGTGCTCGGCGAAGGAGAATCCGGCGAACGCATATCGGAACGGGCCGCTCTACGCGGCGTATACTGCGACGGCGGTGAAGGCATTGTTCGATTTGCAGGATGAGAACGACGTGAACCTGATTGCAATGCTTTCGTGGTCTTTCGAGTTCGAAAACGAGGGCTACTTCGAGGGCTATCGCACGCTGGCAACGCACGGCATCGACAAGCCCATTTTGGACCTGTTTCGCATGACGGGACTGATGGCCGGCGAGCGCGTGGTGACGGCGAGCACGGGCGCGATTTCGCTTGAGCAGCTGGTGAAAACCGGTGCGCGCCAAGCGCCCGACGTGGATGCCTTCGCGACAAAGTCGGAACACGAGGCGGCAGTGATGATGTGGAACTACCACGATGACGATGTGGCCGCGCCGGACTCCGAAGTGCACATCACGATTGCAGGAATTCCGCCGGGAGTGAAACGGGTGCTGCTCGATCACTACCGGATCGACGAGACGCATAGCAATTCGTTTACCGTGTGGAAGAAGATGGGCTTTCCGCAAGCGCCAACCGCGGAGCAATACGCTCAGCTGAAGGCCGCCGGGCAATTGCAGCTTCTTAGTTCGCCCGAATGGCTTGACGTGGCCAGCGGAACGGTGACCATCGAAACGGCTCTCCCGCGGCAAGCGGTTTCTCTGCTGCGGTTGGAGTGGTAGGGCTCACGTGTCGGTGCCCAGAAGTTCGCGACATAAGCCAAAGACGACAAAGTGCCGTTTGGATTCGCGCTATCCCATGTCCGAAAATCCGGACATGGGGCACCCATTTTTCGTGTTGAGTTGAATGGGCGAAAAGCAATCGCAGGTTCGTGAGCGTGGTTGCTTTGCTGCCGCTGCGGATTTATCCTTCTTGTTCTGATCGTTCCTTTGTGAGGCTCCTCTGCGAGGCGAGGAGTTTTTTCTGGATCTAAAATTTGGTTGTCCTGCGGAGAAGAAACTATGGCCCTCCCACCCATCCCTTCAACACATAACGGCGCGACGAAATATGGCGCGAAGGCGGTGCAGCCTATTCCGGTGGTTCTGAACGGGCGCACTCTCGAAGCTAACCGGCGCATGGCGCTCAATCTCGACTGGGTGGACCAGGTGCGCGTGAACACGAGCGCGGTGGAACGCCGCACGGCAACACACGTAGCGCGCCGCACGGTGAAGAAAGACACCCAGGCGGCGTGGCTGCTGCGCGCCATTGCGTGCATGGACCTGACCACGCTGAGCGGAGACGACTCAGTCGAGCGCGTCAAGCGGCTTTGCGCCAAGGCGCGGAACCCGCTGCAGCGGCATCTCGTGGAAGGTCTCGGCATCGAGGAGTTGCACCTGACCGTAGGCGCGGTGTGCGTCTACCACGTCTTTGTGGAGACGGCGGTGAAGGCGCTCGAGGGATCGGGGATTCCTGTGGCGGCGGTTTCAGCTGGGTTTCCTGCAGGTCTGAATCCGCTCGCCGAGCGCGTGGCGGAGATTCACCGCTCGGTCGAGGCGGGCGCGCAGGAGATTGATATTGTGATCACGCGCGCGCATGTTTTCGGTGGGGAGTGGCAGGCGCTCTATGACGAAGTTGCGGCGTTCAAAGAGGCCTGCGGACCGCACGCGCACCTGAAGGCCATTCTGGGCACCGGCGACCTGATGACGCTGCGCAACGTGGCGCGGGCCAGCTGGGTGGCGATGATGGCGGGAGCGGACTTCATTAAAACTTCGACGGGCAAGGAAAGCGTGAATGCGACGCTGCCTGTTTCTCTTGTCATGGTCCGGTGCATCCGCGACTATGCCGAGCGGACCGGCATGGCAGTGGGATTCAAGCCGGCGGGCGGCATCCGCACGGCCAAGCAGGCGCTTGACTGGCTGGCCTTGATGAAAGATGAGTTGGGCAGACCCTGGCTCGAGCCGCCACTCTTCCGGTTCGGAGCCAGCGGAATGCTGGGCGATATCGAGCGACAACTGGAGCATTATTTGACAGGGCATTATTCGGCGACTTACAGGCACCCGATTGCGTAGAGGCTGGGACTAGGGACGTATTGACTAGTGGGAACAGAGGGAGACGCTGTGAGCATTGCAGAAAAGTTTTACACCATGGAGTACGGAGCCGCGCCAGAAGATGCGAAGGAAGCGGTCGGGTGGCTGGAACGGCACCATCGCCGGTTTGAGGAGTTCATCGGCGGCGCGTTTGTGAAACCGCTGAGCGGCGAGTACCAGACCACGAGCGATCCTTCGACAGGCGACGTGCTTGCCGAAGTGGCCAGGGGAAACACCGACGACGTGGAAGCTGCGGTGGCAGCGGCGCGTAAGGCGCAACCAACTTGGGCTGCGCTAAGCGGGTACGAGCGGGCACGGTATTTGTATGCGCTTGCCCGGCAGGTGCAGAAACACGCGCGGCGGCTTGCGGTGCTGGAGACGATGGACAACGGCAAGCCTATCCGCGAGAGCCGCGACATCGACATTCCTCTCGTCGCGCGGCATTTCTATCACCACGCGGGTTGGGCGCAACTGCTAGAGCAGGAGTTTCCGAATTACACGGCTTGCGGCGTGGTGGGCCAAGTGATTCCGTGGAACTTTCCGCTACTGATGTTTGCGTGGAAGGTGGCTCCGGCGCTGGCCGCGGGCAATACCGTGGTGATCAAGCCGGCCAAATACACGCCGCTGACGGCGCTGGCGTTTGCCGAGCTGGCAATGGAAGTAGGCCTGCCGTCGGGTGTGCTGAACGTGCTCACCTGCGATGCGAAAACAGGCCAGGCGCTCGTCGAACACCCGGGGATCGACAAGGTTGCGTTTACCGGATCGACTGAAGTTGGCCGCACCATTCGCAAGGCAACGGCGAACTCTGCGAAAAAACTGTCGCTCGAACTTGGCGGAAAATCGCCGTTCGTGGTCTTCGACGATGCCGATCTCGATTCGGCGGTCGAGGGCCTCGTTGACGCCATCTGGTTCAACCAGGGACAGGTATGCTGCGCGGGCTCGCGCCTCCTGGTGCAGGAGCGCGTGGCAGAAACTCTCTATGCCAAGTTGCGCGCGCGCATGGAAACGCTGCGCGTGGGACCACCGCTCGACAAGGCCATCGACATTGGTGCGATTGTTTCGCCGGTGCAGCTTGAGTCAATTCGCACGATGGTGGAGAACGGCGTGGCCGAAGGCGCGAAGTGCTGGCAGCCGCAGAATCCACTGCCTGAAAAAGGCAGCTTCTATCCGCCAACGTTGTTGACGGATGTACATCCCGCGGCAACGGTCGTACAGGAAGAAATCTTTGGGCCGGTGCTGGTGGCGATGACCTTCCGTACGCCGGCCGAGGCCGCGGAGCTTGCGAATAACACCGTGTACGGGCTCGCCGCGAGCATCTGGAGCGAGAACATTAACGTGGCACTCGACCTGGCCGCGCAGGTGAAGGCGGGCGTAGTGTGGGTGAACTCGACTAACCAATTCGACGCGGCGTGCGGCTTCGGCGGCTATCGCGAATCCGGCTACGGACGCGAAGGCGGACGCGAGGGCATGCTCGAATACCTGACGCCGAAGTGGTTGCACTCGCTGCCCAACGCGCCCGAGAAGGCGTCGCGCATCGAGACGCCGAATGAGGAGGAAGGATTTGCGCAAACGAGTTCGCAATCCAGTCTCTCTATCGATCGCACCGTGAAGCAATATATCGGCGGCAAGCAGGCGCGGCCCGATTCGGGCTATTCGTTCCCGGTGCATGGGCGCGACGGCCAGTTCCTGGGCGAAGCGCCGTTGGGCAACCGCAAAGACATTCGCAACGCCGTGGAAGCGGCGCGCAACGCGACCGGATGGGCGAAGACTTCCGCGCACAATCGCGCGCAGGTTCTCTACTACCTCGCGGAAAACATGATCCAGCGCCGCGACGAGATTGCGGGACGGCTGGCGCGTGCGGCGGGCCCAGATCCAAGTGAAGCCCAGGCCGCGGTCGAGGTGGATCTCTCGATTCAGCGCATCTTCAGTTACGCCGGCTGGGCCGACAAGTATGACGGACAGGTGCACAATCCGCCGGGACGCAACATTGCCATTGCAATGAATGAATCGGTGGGTGCCATCGGAATTCTGGCGCCATCGGAAGCGCCACTGCTGGGCCTGCTGTCGCTGGTGCTGCCGGCGATTGCGGTGGGCAACACAGTTGTCGCCGTGCCTTCGGAGCGCTACCCTCTCGTGATCGGCGATTTGTATCAACTGCTCGACACGAGCGACGTGCCGGGAGGCGTGGTGAACCTTGTGGCAGGGCGGCCCGCAGAACTGGCTAAAACGCTAGCCGAGCACGACGGCATTGAAGCGATCTGGTGTTTCCGAAGCAACGAAGAGGCGACGTTTGTGCGCGCGGCATCGATCAGCAACATGAAGCAGGTGTGGACCAACGACGGCCACGAGTACGACTGGTTCAATCCTGCGCAGGCGGAAGGACGCTGGTTCCTGCAACACGCCACGCAGGTGAAGAACATCTGGGTGCCGTACGGGGAGTAGGCTGCGCCGAATGGGCGCGCTGCCAGTGACCCTTTGCGCGCTATATAGAACGCCATGATTCTACGGCCGGCGATGCTTCACCGCTGGACCAGAGGATTTGCGCGACGATCATTACAGCCGGAACAAGATAGACCGCTGACCCGAAGACCCACATGAAAGCTCCGGCGGCGACCTGGTCGTTGAGCGCGCTGAGGCCGAAGGGGCGCGGGATGGCATCGTAGCTTGGGTAAAGCAACCGCCCGGAAAAACAGAGCATTGCCGAAACGGCTGTGTTGACGATGTCGGCGAGTAGCAGATAAGGAATCAAAACCCAACGCGATTGCA
>Ga0187847_10000977_pt1 | contig 27709 bp, 24 predicted proteins | sample June2016WEW_4_10_FD_132458 | JGI IMG/M metagenome (GOLD analysis project Ga0187847, IMG submission 132458) | Peatland microbial communities from SPRUCE experiment site at the Marcell Experimental Forest, Minnesota, USA - June2016WEW_4_10 | ecosystem: Environmental > Terrestrial > Soil >...
GAGCGCCAAGCACCTCGACATCAAACTCGAGAAGCTCAACGTCAACGGCGGCGCGATCGCGCTCGGTCACCCCTTCGGCATGACCGGGGCGCGCATCATGACGACGTTGCTCAATGGCCTCGAGGACCGCGACAAGCGTTTCGGCTTAGAGTCGATGTGCGTCGGCGGCGGCCAGGGCATGGCCATGATCGTCGAGCGGCTGAGCTAGCCCCGCCCCGTCATGCGCCGCGTGGGGTCGTCGATCAGCGACTGGTGCTCCGCGTCGTCGACCGGTCGCGATTCGTCGGGCAGCATCACCGGGATGTCGCCGCGCACCTCGTAGGCCACGCGCAGGCGCGGGTTGTAGAGGACGTCCTTCTCGGACACGTAGATGAGCGTCCCGTGATCGACCGGGTCTTCGAGCAGTTCCAGGAGAAAGTCATCGAGCATCGCCGGTCGGCCCCTTTTCTAGTGCCCCCAACCTTACGTCAGCGCTCGCGGGTGGCGACTGGAGAGCCTCTCGCGCCGTGCGACGGCGCCGCCGTCGCACGAAGGCAGCGATCGTGACCAACCCGGCCAGCGCCGTCAACTGGCTCACGCGGTCGCCCCACACGTTGGCCGCCGTCGAGCCGTAGACCAGGGACACGTCCTTCGACGTCGGCACGACGGCCATGAGGTTGGGGCTCACGCGGTAGGGGCCGGTCGCGCCGACGGCGTGCCAACGGGGGTAGTAGGAGATCTTCACCACGACCGGCACCCCGACCCGGCTGACGTGAAAGGAGATCGCCTGCGAGTGAACGACCACGTCGCTCACCTTCAACGCCGGCAGCGCCACGTCGGTCATCGAGTCAACCGAACTGGTACGGGGCCAGTTGCTCGGCCCGCTCTCGGCGACGAAGGTGGACCACAGGTGCGGGTTCAGCCACCAGGTCACGTTCGCGTTCAGCCAGTCCACGCGGCTCGCGACGTTGGCGACCACGTTAGGCAGGTCCTTCATGCCCTGCACCATCGGACTGTTCTTGATCACGTAGAAGCGCCACGTGTCCCCGGGCGCCGGCCAGGCCTTGGTCGTGGCCACGAGCGTGAGCTGGGGGTCGGCGTTGGCCTGGGCCACGACGACGGGCGAGAAGGCGAGGAAGTACTTCACCCCGAGCATTTGCAGGTGCTCGACGCCCTCCTTGACGTTCACGAAGCCGTAGGGCAGGCCGGCCTGGGCGTCGCTCGGCTGGGCGCTCAATTCGGACTGGTCGAGGAAGTGATAGGGCGTGGTGGGCGAGGACTCGAAGTAGAGGCCCTCCATCGAGTCGACGCAGTTGTTCGTCCAGTACGGCAGGGTCATCAGAGCCTCGGGCGTGCCGAAGCGCTGCTGGTCCGAGTTGTACTCCCACATCGCGCGCCCGCAGCCGTAGTGCTTGGCCACCGACTTCATGGTGGCGATGATGTCCTCGAACTCGGGCCAGCCGCTCTGGGCCTGGTAGCCCGAGTAGTTGGTCTGGGCCCACACGCTCACCTGGTTGCCGGTCGTGTTGAGGTGCAACGCGCTGGCGACTTGGGGGATGAGACTGGGCACCGTGCTCGCGAGACCGAGCAACGCCACCACGACCGTGGCGATCACGGTGCGCCGCACGTGGCGGCCCTCGTCGAGCGGCTCGCTTGCGGTCTCGTCGTAGGGACCCGCCGGTGCCAGCACCGGCGCCGGTACTGACTCTGGGCCAACGTCGTGAGGTTCCTCGAGCTCGCCGCCGTCGTCGCGGGAGTCCACAGCGCCGTCGAATACCCCGTCGTCGAAGCGCGAGGGGTCGGTGCGACGTTGCCACCACCGCAACAGTCGGGCCAGGCCGTATCCGAAGAGCCAGCCGGCGCTCAGGTGGATCGAGATGAACCAGAAGGGCACGAGCCGTTCGTTGAAGATGACGCTCTGGGGATCGAGCACGTAGGCGGCCAGCGTGCCCACCGTGAGGGTCGCGAGCACCATGCCCAGACGGTCGCGCACGATGAACGCGACGACCAGCGCGATGGCCGCGAGCACGATGACCCAGCGGTCCCCGCCGGCGGTGATGGTGCCGGTCGTGGGACTGCGAAAGTCCCAGCCCAGCTGGGCGAAGACCTGGTAGACGGTGTTGACGGGCTGGTTGACGTAGCCGAGCGAGTTGGAGAAGCTCTGCGACGTGCCAAAGGGCAACAGCCACCACGCCGACAGGCCCAGCGAGAGCAGTCCGGCGCCGGCGGCGAAGCGCAGCGGGCGCGCGTAGTCGCCGCGGGCCATGTCGAGGTCGTTCGGGTCGCCGATGCCGCGCCGCTGTAGCAGCTCGTAGACGACGAGCACGAAGATGGCCCCGAGGGCGAAGAACCACGGCAGCACGTGCGCGGCCAGGGTGGCGCTGAGCGCCAGCGCCGCCCACCAGTAGCCGCGCCCGATGCGCACGCCCCGGGCGAAGAGCCCGATGCAGAGCAGGCTCAAGGCCAGCGAGAGCGAGAAGGCGTACTCGCCGGCCATCGTCGAGAAGAGGTTGCCGCCGTCGATGGTGAAGGAGGCGTCGAAGAGGAAGGGCAGCGTCGCCACCGCCAACGCTGCCGGGATGGGGCGCGGCGCCTTGAAGAGACGTCCCATGCAGTAGGCCGTGATCGGCATCAGCACCGAACCGAGCACGGTCGCCAATTTGAAGGCGACCATGAAGTTGATTACGTAGCCGCCCAGCGACGCCAGGTAGTCGGGCAGGATCCAGTAGTAGGTGTAGGCGGGCAGGCCGTCGAGCCAGCCCGGGTACCACGGCGTGAGGTTGAAGATGTTGCCCTGGCTGTGCAGGAAGGCCGGCACCGCGAAGTGCGAACCGGTGTCGCCGCCGGTGATGGTGCTCGACGAGACGAGCAGCGCCGGGTGCAGCGCCCAGATGGTGACGTAGATGACCGACACCACGACGACGAGGTCCACCACCCGTAGCGGCGTCCAGAACGCGCGCCAGCGCTGGCGCATCAGTGGCCTAGCCGATTGAGGATGACGGTGACCATGGCGACGGCGTTGAACGACATGTGGGTGAGGATGCTCGGCACCAGGCGCTGCGTGCGGCGCAGCACCAGCGCGAGCACCACGCCGAAGAGCGCGAGACCGGCGAACTGCACGAGTTCGAAGTGCGCCAGGGCGAAGAGTATCGCGCTCAGTCCCACGGCGAAGGTCGTCTGCAGCATCTGCCCGGCCCCGCGAAAGCCCTCATTGAGGGTTCGATAGAGCACGCCGCGAAAGAACCACTCCTCCACGATCGGTGCCACGAACGTCGACATCACCACGATGAGCACGAAGGCGGCGCCGTGGGCGGCGCCGAAGAGATGGTTGATCGGCCTGTTCATGTGCGTGACGTGAAAGGGGTAGTAGAGCAGGTCCACGCCGTACTGGCAGGCGACGCCCAACGGGATGAACCAGAGGTCGCGCACCCGGGGCCGCCACTGGTCGGCGAGCGCCGCGAGATGGCCGTGCGCGCTCGCGAAGTAGACGGCGCCTAAGAAGCCGCTCCACAGTCCCACGAGGCCCAGCGCGATCGACCACCAGGGCGGCCGCATCGCCTTGGCGATCGCCGTGTAGCCGCCCGGATAGTGCGACAGTCCCGAGACGAGCGAGATCAGCAGCGACGCGACGACCTCGCCGACCAGGAAGCCAATCGCGCACGCGATGAGGATCGGCGCCACCCGAATCCGGCTGCCAGTTTCCTGGGTGGACGAAGAACTCACTAGCCCTAACGCTAACAACTCGGCAGTTTTGCACAGGCCGAGCATCGCCGTCGCAGCGGACCTCTAGATTGTTTGATGTGAGTACCCCAGACAGCGACAATTCGGGCGCCAAGAAGTACCTGCCGAGCTTCAAGAAGCCCGTCACGCCCGAGTCGCGCCGGCGCATGATCACCATCGCCCTGGTGCTCTTCATCCTGGGGATCTTGATCATCCCCTCGCTCTTCTCGAACAAGAGTGTCAAGACCATCTCGTACTCCTCCCTGATCCACGACGCGCGCCACGGCGAGGTGATCTCGTCGACCATCAACAACTCGAGCGGCATCATCACCGGACAGCTCTCCGACGGCACCAACTACAGCTCCAACGGGCCGGTGCCGGCCCTGGCCAACGAGGTCACGCTGCTGCGCACCAACAACGTCGACGTCACCTTCGCCAACCCGTCGAGCATCCTGGCCGAGTTCCTGCCCTACCTCATCTGGATCTTGATCTTCGCCGGCTTCATGATCTACGCGAGCCGCCAGGCCCGGGGACAGATGAACGGCATGATGTCGGTCGGACGCTCCAAGGCGAAGCAGTTCAACCAGGACCGCCCGACCACCACCTTCGCCGACGTCGCCGGATACCTCGGCGTCAAGCAGGAGATCAGCGAGGTCGTCGAGTTCTTGAAGATGCCCGCTCGCTACAAGGAGATAGGCGCGTTGATCCCCAAGGGTATCCTGCTCGTCGGCCCGCCCGGCACGGGCAAGACGATGCTGGCGCGCGCCGTGGCGGGCGAAGCGGGCGTGCCCTTCTTCTCGGTCTCGGGATCGGACTTCATGGAGATGTTCGTCGGCGTCGGCGCGAGCCGCGTACGCGACCTCTTCGGCACCGCGCGCAAGCAGGCACCGGCCATCGTCTTCATCGACGAGATCGACTCCATCGGACGTAAGCGCGGCGCCGGCATCGGTGGCGGTCACGACGAGCGCGAGCAGACCCTCAACCAGATGCTCAACGAGATGGACGGCTTCGACCCGACCGAGGGCGTCGTCGTGATCGCGGCGACCAACCGTCCTGACGTGCTCGACCCGGCCCTCTTGCGCCCGGGCCGCTTCGACCGACAGATCGTGGTGCCGCTGCCCGACCTCGAGGAGCGCCTGCCCATACTGCAGGTCCACTCCAAGGACAAACCCCTCGACGCCAGCGTCGACCTGATGTTGGTGGCCCGAGGCACACCGGGCATGAGCGGCGCCGATTTGGCGAACCTCGCCAACGAGGCGGCCCTGCACGCCGTTCGCCGTAATTCGCCCACCATTGGCATGGAGGACTTCGAGTCGGCCCGCGACCGCGTGCTCATGGGCCAGATGCGCGACACCATGGTCCTGATGGACGACGAACGTGAGCGCATCGCCTTCCACGAGAGCGGCCACGCGCTGCTCGCCTACGTGCTGGAGAAGACCGACCCGCTACACAAGATCACGATCATCCCGCGCGGCATGGCGCTCGGCGTCACGATGACGCTGCCCGAGGAGGACCGTCACATCATGTCGCGCCACCACCTCGAGGACTCGCTGTGCATGCGCATGGGCGGACGGGTCGCCGAACTGCTCGTCTACGGCGACCTCTCGACCGGCGCCTCCGACGACTTACAGCGCAACACCGAGCTCGCGACGCGCATGGTGCGCGAGTGGGGCATGTCCAAGGAGATCGGTCCCATGGCCTGGGGCTCGAACAACCAGGTCTTCCTCGGTGAGGACCTCATGCACCAGCGCGACTACTCGGACCACACCTCCCAGATCATCGACGACGAGGTCGAACGGATCCTGCGCGAGCAGGAGGTCCGCGCCATCGAGGTGCTGACCCTGCACCGTCGGGGCCTCGAATCGCTGACCCGCGCGCTGCTCGAGCACGAGACGATCGACGGCGACACCGCGGCCCAGCTCATCGACGAGGCCAACGGCGAGCCCGTCTGGCCCAAAGGCGCCAAGACCGTCAGCGCCCTCACCGGGGTCTCGAAGAAGGCGACCTCCAACGGCAAGACGCCCGAACCGGCCCCCGTGCCGGTGGCGCCCGTCGCGGCGACGCCCACGTGGGAGCCGCCGACCCTACCCGCCGTCTAGGGCGCCGACCACCGCCACCCCGCGCGGGCGGCTCGGCAGCGTCGTCGTCACCAACAGCGACGGTTCCGACGAACGCACGAGCACCGTTTCATCACTGAGCGTCGCGATGGCGCCAAAGAGCGACAGGATGCTCTCGGTCGTGTCCCCGTCGAGGCGGGCCGTGGCGCTCACGCTCGTGGCGCCCAGGGTCGAGAAGTGCACGGTGATCGTTCGCGACGACGTGTTGGTCACCGTCGCCGCGTCAAAGCCCAATCCCGAGAAGTCGGCGACCAGGAACTCACGGCCCGGTCCCTCGGGCGCGTCGAGCGCGATCCCCGCGCTGGACCCGCTCGCCAGGGACGAGACGAAGGGTTGACCCGAGCTGAGCGTCACCGAGGCGTACCCGTCGGCCGGTATCGCGGTGTTGGGCGTGATGATGATGTCGCCGCTGGCGTAGGGCGGAATTGTCACGATCTGGGGCGCCACCTTGAAGGGCGCCAGGTCGACGGTGGCCGTCACCGTCGCCGGCTCGGACCCGGGGTTCGAGATGCGCAGTTGCGCCACGGCGTCGCCGACCGTGGTCACACGAGGGAACCAGGCCTGGTCGGCGAGCACGGTGGCGCCGGCGTTGAGCGACACGACCGAGCCGGACTCTTGGACGCCGACGATCTCGATCGATCCACGCAGCACGCTCACGTGCACCCCGATGTTCGAGGTGTCGACGATCTCGGTGCCGAGGCTGAGCTCCATCTGCGAGTGGGCCCGCACCGAGAGCCCCTGGTACGTCGCCGGCGCGTCGTAGCCGTTCGCGGTGTAGGCGGCGACGTTGAACACCGCCGGCGTCGCCGTCGGGTTGTAGACGCTCACGTACGCCGCCGAGCCGACCAGCGTGTCGAAGCCTGACGCGAACCAGTTGGTGACGCCCGTCGTCGTGCACCCCACCCCGGCCAGGTGGTTGGCGGTGACCTCGTCGGCGACGACGCCGCCGCCGCTCACCTGGGCCTCGAGCCCGAAGCTGTGGCCCGTGGCCAGCGTCGCTGGATTGATCGAGCGCGCGGCGTGAGCCCCGAGATGGATCGAGGCGCTGGCCCGCTGGCCGGTGTCCGAGACGACCTGCACCAGCACCGAGCGCGAGGAACCGGTCGTGTTGAGCAGCGTCACGTGCCCGCGCGCCAGCGAACCGGCCACTCCGCTCAGCCCCGTGCAGTACAGGGCCGTCGACTCGGCGTTGCTAACGCCGAGTCCTCCCGGCAGCGTCGAAGGGTTCGTCGCGGTGTTGAGCGAGCTCAGCACGCCCACGAGTATGAGCGCCGCCGCGAGCACGGCGAGCAGGGGGACGCCGCGCCTAGGCACCGCGGTCCCGTTTCGCGTGTCGCGCGACGGCCCGGCGTTGGCGGCGGGTGAAGAGCCACTCCAGTCGGTGGATCCAGCCGAATCCCAGCCAGACGGTCGCCCAGAGCAAAAGCGTGAAGAGGGCGATCAGGCCATTGAGCGGCAGGCGGTGCAGCACGAGTTTCGCGCTCGGCGTCGCGCTGGTCGTGTCGACGTCGTAGACCGGGGCCCAGCCGTACAGCGTGCGACGCGAGACGGCGTGGCCGTCGACACTGAGCGTGAAGGCGCTCGCCGGCGCCAGTCCCGAGAGCACCGTCTCACCGGGCTGGATCGGCCCGGTGACGCCGGCGCCGCCGAGCACGGGAACCCATCCCGTCGCGGAGGACTGCGCGACCAGACCGTGGAAGAGCGAGTTGGAGTAGACCTCGACCGAATTGGTCTGCAGCTCCAACGAGAGGTCGGTCTGGCGACCGAGCTCGCGCACGAGGCTCGCCGGGACCGGCCGCAGCGGCACGCTCTGGATGCCCGAGATCTCCGGCGCGGCGGCGTTCATCACCACGATCGTCGAGATCCCCGCCGGGGCGAGTAGCTGTCCGAGGCGCACCGTGCGCCCCTCGAGGGCCAGCTGCACGGCCGAGAGCAGGACGTCGGTCGTGCCCGAGTCGGGGGGCGCGAAGAGGTCGCTGCCGCCGGGCAGGCCGTCCATCGAGGTGGCGGCCTCGAGACCCGGAGCGACCGACCACCCGGCGAGGGGCAGCACCGAGGGATCGCCGAGCCAGAGCACCCGGTACCCGCCCGCCTGCGTCGGCGCCAGGGCGCTGAGCGACTCGGCGACGCTCGCCGTGGGCAGGTCGTAGCGACCGCTCGCGAAGATGGTCAGGAAGGGCAGCACCGCGACGACCAGCACCACCACGGCCGCGGCGCCGCAGATCTGGCGCCAGCCGAAGCCGGCCTGGCGCAGGTCGTGCTCGAGGGCGCTGACGCCCAGTCCGATCAAGAGCGCGAGCATCACGACGTACAGCGCCAGCAGGACGTCGAGGTCGGGAGCGAAGGAACCCATCCAGTGGTGGGCGTCCAGGGCCGCGACCACGATCGTCAGGGTCGCGATCGTCGCGGCCTTGGCGGCCATGACCCGGCGTTCGCCGCGACAGACCAGCAGGCCGAGCAGCGCCGCGAGCGGCAACAGCCAGCCGAGCCAGGTCGAGCCGAAGCTACCGTTCGACCCGCGCAACAGGTCGAGGAAGCCGGGCGCCGACCACGGACCGACGCTCAGGCCGAAGACGCCCAGGGCGCGCCGGCCGGCCAGTGCCACGTCGATGGTCATCGGCAGCAGGAAGATCGCCACGGACAGCGCCAGGGACCCGAGCAGGCGCCACGGCCTCGGCGCCTCGGTCAGCTCGTCGCGCTCGAAGAGGCGCGACAGGCTGACGCCCGCGATGACGAGGGCGACCAGCACCAGCGTCGCCGGGGCCATCGTGCACAACAGGGCGATCAGGACCACGCACAGCATCCGCTGCCCGTCCTCGGTGGCGCGCCAGCCGCGGTGGCCGAAGGGCACGGCTTCGGGGTACGGGCCGGTGCGGAAACCGGGCACGGCCAGCAGTTCGAAGAGCCGGCGCACGACGAGCGGCAGTCCCGTCACCACGACGAGCACGTCGACGCGACCCTGGGCGATCATGTTGAGCCCGAGCGGCAGGGCCATATAGGCGACCGACGCCACCACGCGCGCCCGGTTCGAGACGCGCCCGCGCAGCAGTCGGCCCATCGCGACCGCCCCGAGCGGCACGGCCGCGATCAGTACCAGGCGCGGCAGGATGCCCATGCGACCGAGCACGAAGGTGCCAAAGAAGGCCAGCACGCCAAATCCGGGCATGCCCGGCGTGGCGGTGCCCAGTCCGTTGGGCGACCAGGAGGCGAAGAAGTGGCGCCACATCGTCCACCACGAGTCGAGCGGGGCCAGGCCTCCGATGAGGGGCAGGTGCATGGCCACGAGGTTGCGCGAGCCGATCAGCCAGAGCAGCATCACGAGAAAGATCACCGCGACCTGGGAACGGAACGTGGTCAGCAGACGCGTCGGTGTACGGCGCCGTTCGAGCTCGCGGCTCTCGGGGATGAGGTCGAACTCCTCGTCCTCGGAGAAGACGGTCTCGAACCCGAGGTCACCAACGGCCAGGCCGTCGTCGACGACGTCCTCCGAGGCCGGCAGGATGCCCCGCGCCCGGTCCAGGCCGTGGCGCACCAGCGTGATGAAGAATCGGCGCACGCGGCTGGCGCCGCCCACCTGCAGGCGGCGAAGTTCCTCGTCGGAGAGGACCTGGATCTCGTGGCGCTGGGCGCGGCGCTGACGAATACGGCGGCGGTTGTTGAACAGCCAGCGCCACGAACCCATGATGGCCCCCGCGCGGTCGGTGTCCCCGCTGACCAGGGAGAGGAACAGCTCGAAGGAGTCCATCGCCGCCAGCATCGAGAGGGTCGCGAACGTGGTGCGCCGGCGCCAGCCCGTCGCCACGACCAGCAGCTGGTGGCGTCGCTGCAGGTCCGCTCGACTGGCCCGGCGCGTCCCGTGGGCGCTCACCGGCCGTTCGCCCGTGGCGATGGTCTGGCGGTGCGCGACCTTGGCCGAAGGGGCGACGACGATTCGCGCGCCGGCGATCTGCGCGCGCCAGCAGAGGTCGAGGTCCTCGCCGAGCACGGGGATCAAGGGGTCGAAGCCGCGCAACGTCGCGAAGAGGTCGGAGCGCACGAGCGTCACTCCGCCGGGAGCGACGAAGACGTCACGCTCGAGGTCCTGCTGGCCGTGATCGATCTCGCCCTCTTCGACCCGCTCTTGGACGACGCCGAAGCGGTCGCAGGTCTGGCCGACGTGCACGAGCACCATCGGGTCGTCGTAGGCGACGACCTTGGGGCTGACGACGCCCGCGTTGGTGCGAAAGGCCGCCTCGACCATCTGCTGGATCGCGTTGCTCTCCAGGCGCACGTCGTCGTGGCAGAACAGGAAGAAGGCCGAGCCCTGGGTCATCAGCGCCGCCTCGTTGCACGCGGCGCCGAAGCCCATGTTCTCGTCGAGCGAGCGTACGAAGGCCAGCGGCGCAATGGCCGCGACTCGGGCCGCGACGTGCTCGGTCTCCCCGTTCGCGACGACGAGCAGGCTTAGTTCCTCATAGTCCTGGGTTACCAGGGAAGCCAAAGTGGCTTCCAGGCCAGGCCCCGGACCAGTGGTAACGACGACGGCAACGACGGCCGGAGCACGAGATTCCATCAGTCCTTCAAGGCTAGTTGGCGCCCGCCGAGCCCTTGGACCGCTGACTGGACAAAATGACGATTCCGACGATGACTCAGCGCTCGCCCGAGCGTGCGCGCAGGTCCTCGATGACGTCCTCGAGTGAGGTCGCCAGCGCGATCTGCGGTTCCCACCCGGTGGCCTCGTGCAGCTTCTGGTAGCTGCCCCGCATCACGGGAACTTCCACCGGTCGTATCAGCGCGACGTCGGGCACGAGCTTGACGTCCGGCGCGATCCGTTCGACCAGGTCGTTGGCGAGATCGAGCAACGCGACGTCGTGACCGGATGCGACGTTGTAGATCTCTCCAGAGCGACCCTGTTCCATGAGAAATCGATAAGCGCGAACGACGTCGCGCACGTCACTGAAGTCACGCCGGGTGCTGAGGTCGCCGACTGAGATCTCGTGCAATCCCCGTTCCCGGGCGTCGAGCAGACGACTGATCAGCCCCGGCAGCACGAAGGCGGTCGATTGGCCGGGACCGACGTGGTTAAAGGGCCGCACGATGACGACGCGCTGACTAGTCTCACTGGCGACGCCTATCGCCACCAACTCCGCCTGCAGCTTGCTCTGCGCGTAGGGGTTGGCCGGGACCGTGGGGTGGGTCTCGCGCAACGGCAGCTCGTCCTCGTTGACGATGCCGTACACCTCGGCCGAGCTGACGACCAGGACCGGCGACGCCGGCACGACCTTGTGCGCCGCCTCGAGCACGTTGCGCGTGCCGAAGACGTTGACGCGCACGAACTCGATGCGGTTGTTCCACGACTCACCGACGTGGGTCATGGCCGCGAGATGGTAGATCGCCTCGGGCTCGTATTCGCGCAGTGCCCGTTCGACCCGACCCTCAACGGTGACGTTGCAGTCACGGTCGACGGCCACCACGTCGTCGCCGCACGAGCGAAGGTGATCGCAGAGATGGCGACCGACGAAACCGTTGGCGCCGGTGACGATCGCGCGCACGTCAGGCCCCTCCGACGGCCATGTCGTAGGCGCGACGATGCTGTTCGATCGAGTGCGACCACGTGAACTGCTCGGCCCGCTCGCGCGAACGCGTCCCGCGTTCGACCCGCTCCGTCTCACTCTGGGCGATGCTCGCCTCGAGCGCCGCCGCGAGCGCCGCGACGTCGCCGGCCTCGACGAGGGTCGCGGTGTCGCCGGCCACGTCGGCCATGACGGTGTGCGCCGAGGTCACGACCGACGCGCCGCAGGCCATCGCCTCGAGTACCGGAAGGCCGAAGCCCTCCCCCCGCGAGGGGTAGGCCACGACCCTCGACTGGCGAAGCAGCGCGGGCACGACCTCGTCGCTGACGTAGCCCAGTCGGCGGATGCGCGAGGCGGCGGGGTGGGCGACGAGAGCGGCCTCGAACTCGCCGAGGCCCCAGCCGACCTGACCGGCCAACCAGAGCTCGATCGCCGGGTCTTGTCGCGACAGTTCACTAAAGGCAGCCAAGAGAACGTCAAGTCCTTTTCGCGGTTCAGCGGTGCCCACAAAGACTACATACGGGACCCCGATCGCCAGATTGTGGGCCCGCATCAGGGACTCGTCGTCCCGGGAGTCGGGACTGAAACGCTCCAGGTCCACCCCGTGCGGGGCGACGACGACGGGGGCGTGGTTGGCGAACTGTTGCTCGATGGCGCGGGCCGTGAAGTCGCTGACCGCGACGAGCACGTCGGCGTGACGCGCGGCGAAGGTGATGGCCCGGCGAAAGAAGAGCGCCTTGGCGTGCTCGTGCCACTCGGGGTTGGTGAAGTAGGTCAGGTCGTGGATCGTCACCACCGTGGGGCCGCTGCGCCGGCGCGGCATGGTGTAGTGCGGACCGTGCCAGACGTCCACGTGGCGGGCCGCGTCGCTGGTGCCCAGTCGCGTCGCCTCGTACACCAGACGAGCGGCCCGGGGCCGCGGGACGATCGCGGCGAGGGTCGCTTGGGGCGAGATCGCGGACCACCGCACGGCGTCGTCGCGGCGACAGACCAGCGTCGTCTCCAGCCCGCTCGCGGGCAGTCGAGCGGCCAGTTCGGCGATGTAGCGGCCGGCGCCGGCCAGTTGCGCCGGCGCGGCCGAGACGTCGAGCGCGACCTTCACTGCCACCCGGCCAGGTGATCGAGCGCGCAGTTGGCCCACGTGAGTTCCGCGACCGAGTGGTGACGGCGCTCGCGCGCGGCCGCGTCGTTCTCCAGGGCGAGGGCCCGCGTCAGCCCGTCGGTGATGGACGCCACGTCGAGCGGGTCGACAAGCACCACCTCGGCGTTGTCGGCGGCGCTCGGGGTCGTGTCGCTCGCCACCACGCGCGAACCGGCCCGCAGCGCCTCCACGGGCGGCAGCCCCCAGCCCTCGGCGCGCGCGACGTAGGCCACGACCGTCGCGTCGCGGTACAGACCCTTGAGGACGTCACGGTCGAGCGTGCCGAGCACCACCGCGTCCTCGCTGTCCACCCCGCCCCAGCCGGCCGGGCCGACGAATACGAGCTCACCCAAGTCCGCCCCGGCCCCGCGGGCCCGGCGATGGGCCTCGATGAGTCGCTCGAGGTTCTTGCGCGGTTCGCGTGTGCCGACGTAGAGGGTGAAGGGACCGTGCACACCGTGCCCTGTAAGCAGCGCGCGGACCCGCTCCTCGCTCGCGGGGGTGACCTGGTCGTCGTCGACGCCCAAGCGCACCGGATGCACTCGCGCGGGGTCGAGGCCTTCGTTGATGAGCTGTTCACGAAGTCCCGGGGAGCTCGTGAAGACGCGCAGGTCGCCGCGCCGTTTGAGCAGTTGCAGCCGGCCTTCGTGGAACCGGGTCCCGCGACGTGACGGCGCTCCGGACTGGTCGCGCCACAGCAGGTCGTGCATCGCCACGGAGTGCACGCAGCCGGTCGCTCCCCCGCCGAAGGGTCCGGCCATCGAGGTGGCGTGCACGATGGTCGAGCGTCCCGGCACGCCCAGCGACCACCAGGGCCAGAGCCGGGTCAGCACGCTGAGCGGCAGGGGGGCAACCACGACGCTCAGGTTCATCGCGCTCGCGTCCTCGGGCACCATTCCGGACGGGGCCAGCCCGAGCAGCTCGACCTCGGGCGCGACCTGGGCCAGCCCGGCGACCAGACCGCGCACGTAGGTGGCGATGCCGCCGGGTTGGCGCCGATAGAGCTGGTCGATGCTGATGGTCAGCGGTCCGGTCACGGGTTCCAGCCTCGCACGACGTCGCGATAGAGGTCCACGTAGGCGCGCGCCGCCGTCGCGGGGGCGAAGTCGATCGCGCGCGAACGGCCGGCGGCGATCAAGATCGCCCGACGCGCCTCGTCGTGCCAGACCTCGCGCAGGGTCTCGACGACCTCGTGGTCGCCGCCCACCAGTTCGGCCGCGCCCTCGAGCAGTTCGCGATTGATCGCGGTCGAGCGCGCGATGGTGGGCACGCCGGCGGCCAGGGCCGCGATGGCGAAGGACGGGAATCGGGCACCGTCGGAGAAGTGCATGACCACGCGGGCCTCGGCCAACGCCGCGCGGGCGTCGGCACGGGGGCGCACGACGACGTTGAGCCCGCTGGCGCGCACCCGCTGGGCCGCGGCCGCGCTGGTGAGGGCGACCACGCGTGCGCCCTGGCTCTCGGCGAACTCGGCGAGGCCCGGGGCGAGGACCAGGAACCAGTCGGTCAATCCCGTCACGTTCACGACGAGGTCGGCGCCGCCGCTCGTCAACGCCACGCTCGGTACCGCCGGCGGCACGACGACGACCTGGTTTCGCTTGATGCCCAGGACCTGTTGGACCTCGTGGCTCGCCGTGGCGCTCGAGGCGACCAGGGTGGCGCCACGGCGCACCGCGCGCTGGAGCTGGTTGATGCGCTGGTGGATCCTCGACTCCTCGCGCAACGGGCGAAGGTCGTCCACCGAGATCACGAGTGGTGTTCGCTTGGTGGGCGGCGTCGCGAGCCCGGCGAGGTGGATGACGTCGACCGGCGCGAGCAGGTCGTCGAGGGAGCGACCCAGGCCGCGCCGCCACAACGGCGACCACAGCCGGCGAAGCGTCGGCGCGCTCTCCTCGCTCGATCGCACCGACGTGTGCGTGCGAAAGCGCACCAGGTCGCATCGGTCGAGCGCCGTGAGGGCGTCCGCCAAGTCGGTCATCGAGTTGCCCAGCGACTCGAGCGATCCGTCCAGGTCCAGACCGACCCGCAGGCGCTCCGGGGCGCTCACGAGTCGAGGATGCGCCGGCGCATCGCGCTCGTCCACGTCGGCCACAGGTCGTGCGCCCACGCTCCGAACGGCTCGGAACTGGTCGCGACCAGGCCGATCTGCTCGTCGGCGTTGAGCAGCATCAGCGAACCGCTCTGGCCGAAGTGCCCGAAGCTGGCCTCGGGCCAGTCGCCCATCCAGTGACGCTTCGAACCTCGAACCTCCGGACCGAGGCCCCACGCGCAGGGCGAGAACCGTCCGAAGCCGGGCACGATGCCGCTGAGGTCCGCCAGATAGGGCTGGATCATGAGGTCGCGGGTGGCGCGACCCACGAGGTTGGGTGCCAACCACGCAACGGCCAGCGTGGCGAGGTCCTGGGTCGAACCGACCACATCGGCGCAGGGCCGACCTTGGAGTTGCGCCGACGTCAGGCCCAGCGCCACGAAGACCCGGTCCTCGAGCCACGTGGCGGGGTCGCGCTCCCCCACGGCGACGCTGACCGCGTGGTCGAAGCCGGCATTCGAGTAGACGCGCTGGGTGGCCCGGGGCACGACGCGGTCGCCGACCTCGAGTCCGAGTCCGCTGGTGTGCGAGAGGAGATTCGCGAGGGTCGCGCCCGCGGGCCCGAACTCCTCGTCGAAGTAGTGCCGGTCCCACTCGACCTCTACGGCGAAGGCCAGCGCCACAGCCATCTTGGAGATCGAGGCCCACGGCCTGACCTGGGTGACGTCGCCCGCCTGATCGACGATGCGCAGTTCCCCCGATTCCAGGCGCAGCAGCATCAGCGACGGAGCGCCGGGCCAGCCATCCACCAACGGGCTCTCACTCACCACTCGATGTTAACCACGGCCCCTAGTCTCTCTTGGGTGATAACGGTTCTCAGCGGCGGCGTGGGTGCGGCCCGGATGATCCTCGCCCTCTGCCTCGAACGCGAGCCGAGCGAGGTCGCGGCCGTGGTGAACGTGGGCGACGACCTCGTGCTGCACGGCCTCACCATCTGCCCCGACCTCGACACCATCACCTACACCCTGGCCGGACTCAACAACGACGAGCTGGGCTGGGGCCTGCGCGGCGAGTCGTGGCGCGTCATGGACGAGCTCGACCGCCTGGGCGGGGCCTCGTGGTTCCGACTGGGCGACCGCGACCTGGCGACCCACCTCTATCGCAGCCAACGCCTCACCGAAGGGGCCACCAAGAGCGACGTGACGGGCGAGCTCTGCCGGCACTGGGGCGTCGACGTGGCGGTGCTGCCCGTCACGAACGACGACGTCGCGACCGAGTTCGACACGGCCCTCGGTCGTCTCAGTTTCCAGGAGTACTTCGTGCGCCATCATCACAACGTCGCGGTCAGCGCGATCACCGTGCGCGGCGCGAGCGAGGCGACCCTCAGCGAGGGAGCCCGCGCGGCGCTCGAGCAGAGCTCGCGGATCGTGATCGCGCCGTCCAATCCCCTCATCTCGATCGACCCGATCCTCCAGGTCCCGGGCGTGCGCCAACTGTTGGAACGGCGCCGCGACGACGTCGTCGCCGTCTCGCCCATCATCGCCGGTGCCGCCCTAAAGGGTCCGGCCGACCGCCTGCTCGGCGAACTGGGCCACGAGGTCTCCTGCGTCGGCGTCGCCGACGTCTACGCCGGCCTGGTCGGCACCTTCGTGATCGACGAGGCCGACCAATCGCGCGCCGACGAGATCCGCGAGCGTGGGATCAGCGTCAAGGTGACGACGACGATCATGTCGGACCCGAGCAACGCCCGACGGCTCGCCCAGGCGGTGCTCTCGTGAAGGAACTACGGATCATCCCGGTGCACGGGGTGGCGATGGTGCACGAGGGCGACGACCTCGTCACGTTCCTGCTCGACGCCCTGGGCGAACAGGATGAGACGCTGGCCGACCACGACCTCGTGGTCGTCACGAGCAAGGTCGTCTCGAAGTCCGAGGGCCGCGTCGTTCCCTACGACGGCACGGAGGAACACAAGGTCGCGCTCGTCGAGGCCGAGTCGGTGCGCGTGCTGCGCCGTCGCGGGGCGCTGCGCATCACCGAGACGGCCCACGGCTTCGTCAACGCCAACGCCGGCGTCGACCTCTCCAACACCGACGCCGGCACGGCCGTCCTGTTGCCCAAGGACCCCGACCGCTCGGCCCGACGTTTCCGAAACGAGGTCGCCCGAAGGTGCGGTGTCGACATCGCGGTCGTGATCACCGACACCTTTGGGCGGGTGTGGCGAAACGGCGTGACCGACGTCGCGCTCGGATCGGCCGGCCTGCGACCGGTGCTCGACCTGCGTGGCACGACCGACGCCAACGGCCGAATGCTCGACGCGACGGAGGTGGCGATCGCCGACGAGATCGCCGGCGCGGCCAACCTGGTGCTCGGCAAGGACCAGGGCACGCCCTTCGCCATTTTCCGCGGGCTGGACGACTCCTACTTCGGCGAGGGATCGGTGAAGCAGCACATCGTGCGATCGCCGAGCGACGATCTCTTTCGCTAGCTACACGCCGCCCAGACGGACGTCGCCCGAGAGCACCGAGACCGGGGCCACGTGCTCCTTGGCCCCGACGACGCAGGTCGCGCCCAGGTGCGAGAAGCTGCCGATGACCGCGCCCGGTCCGATGATCGACGAGCGGACCTCGCAGCCCTCCTCGATGACGGCCCCGGGCAGCAGCACGACCTCCTCGAGCACGACGTTCGCGCCGACGTAGCAGTCCCGGTCGACGACGGCGTTGATCAAGGTGGCCGAGCGGTCGACGGTGCTCGAGCGGTGGCACCACGAGCCGTTGACGATCTTGGCGACGCTGTGGCGCACGTCGCGACCGTTCAGGATCTCGACGTTGGCCTGCAGGTAGGTCTGGGGCAGGCCCGTGTCGAGCCAGTAGGCGTTGTCGGGCATCGCGAAGAGCGCGCCGTCGGCGGCCAGGGCCGGGAAGGTGTCGCGCTCGAGGCTCACGCGGCCCGTCGGGGCGATGCGATCGATCACGCTCGGCTCGAAGATGTAGGTGCCGGCGTTGATGAGGTTGGTCGGCGCCTCGTCACGCGGCGGCTTCTCGACGAAGGCAATGACCCGACCCTCGGGCGTCGTCGGCACCACGCCGAAGCGCGAGGGGTCGTCGACCGGGTGCAGCGCGATCGTCGCCTCGCCGCCCTGGATGCGATGAAAGGCCAGGAACTTCGTCACGTCGAGGTTGGTCAAGACGTCGCCGTTGACGACCAGGAAGGTCTCGTCGAATCCGGCGAAGGTCGCGGCGAAGCGGATGGCGCCCGCGGTGTCGAGCGGCTCCGGTTCGACGGCGTAGTCGACCCGGACCCCGGCGATCACGTTCGACGGGTAGGCCTCGATGAAGCGGTCGGGCAGGTAGCCGAGCGACAGCACCGCGTCGGTCACGCCGTGGCTCGCCAGCTCCTCGAACACGCACTCGATCATGGGCACCCCCACGAGCGGCAGCATCTGCTTGGGGGTCTGGTACGTCAGGGGACGCAGTCGCGTCCCTTCTCCTCCGACGAGGATGATCGACTTCAACCTCAGCCCTTCGTGGTGGTCGTCGTGGGCGCCGTCGTCGTGGTCGTGGTGCCCGACGTCGTCGTCGTGGTCGTCGCGAGCGTCGTCGTGGTCGTGGTCGTGGCCGTCGCGGCGTCCTTGACCATGGTGTCAACGGTCAGGGCCGACGGCGGCGTCGGCTTCACGCCGGTCGGCTCGAAGGCCATCACCACGCGCATGTACTCGCTGAACTTGATCGTCGCCGGATTGGTGGTGACGGTGGGATTCTTCTGACTGAGCTTCGACCAGTAGTCGTAGGTGACCTTGCCGGTCTGGCCGGCGTCCTTGGTCTTGGCCGGGCAGGCCTGACCGTTCTTGTAGGTCGTCGCGGCGTCGACCTCGAACTTCTTGTTCGGCACGGACAGCTCGCTCGAGGTCGCGGTCAGGCTGGGGTACTCGTCGGAGAACTGCGAGAGGGTGGCGTTGTTGCCCGAGTCGGCCGCGCTGGCGGGGCTGAGCTTGATGACGTTGTAGTCCCCGACCTGGAATCCGCCGACCGAACTGGGGTCGGGCGTCAGGGCCGGCAGCGTCTCGCCGCAGGCCTGGATCGACAGCGCGGCGTACCACGTCGTGCCGATCGCCGGTGGCGTCGCGCCGGCCGCCTTGTGGGGGTGCTGGTAGTCGTAACGGGCCAGAACCGCGGAAAGAAGGCCCAGGATGACGATGACCGCGAGCACCCCGTAGTAGTTGCTGGGACGTGATTTCTTATAGGCCTTACCGCCTCCGGTCGCCCCGACCCGGCTTACCCACTTGCCTGATGCACTTTTAGCCACGCGTGCCACGCTACTAAAGAATCGCAGAGGGTCTCACTCGTAGGGGCGGAGGGACTCGAACCCTCACTGGAGGCGGTTTAAGCGCCTTGCCTCTGCCAATTGGGCTACGCCCCCACGCTTGAATGTCGTCACGCCACCGTAACGCATCGCCACGAATTCAGGTGCTCCCGTTTTCTTAAGTGCGCTAACTAGGCTGGATTGATGATTCGCGTGCGTCGTCGGGGCACGACTCGATCAACTCCCCTCTTGTTAATCGCCGCAATCGTGGTATGCGCGGTGCTCGTTCCCTCGATCGCGCAGGGCGGTTCGATCGCCCAGAGCAAGCGCGAGATCGCGCGACTTTCGAAGTCCCTGGCCGCCGAGGAGGCGGCCAGCGAGACCTCGGCCAACGAGTACGACGCCGCCAAGGTCGAACTGGCCAACATCAACGCCGACATCGTGCGCCTGGACGCGAAGGAGGTGCTCAAGCGAGACGCCATCGCGGTGACGTCGAAGAAGCTCGTCAAGGCCATCGTGCGCGCCTACGTTTTTGGAGCCTCGGACGCGCAGATCATGGCCCTGTTCAACCAGGACGTCACCAAGAGCGACGCGCGCGGCGTCTACGAGGACGAGGTCATCGGCAACCTCACCAAGATCAAGGACGAGTACGAGGCGGCCAAGCACTCCCTCGACAAGACCCTCAGCCAGGTCCACTTCCAGCAGTCCAAGGCCCAGCAGCAGACCCAGCAGATCCAGGGACTGCTCGACCAGAACATCGCCAACGAGAACCAGACCCAGGCGACGTTGACGGCCGTCACCAAGACCCTGCGAGCCCAGATCATCGCCTACGAGATCAGCGCCGGCGCGGCCGCGGCGCGCGATCGCAACATCGCCGGCGAGGAGCAGGCCGTCGCGGCCGCCTCGGCCGTCGGCGGCACGCCGGCCGCCAACGCGGTGCTGGCGGCGATCGCCAAGGCCGCGCCGCCGATCATCACCGAGATCGCCGGCACCGCCCAGGGCTACCTGGCGGTGCACTGGGCCGAGTCCCAGATCGGCGTGCCCTACGTCTGGGGCGGTGAGACGCCGGGCGTCGGATTCGACTGCTCGGGGCTCGTCCAGTGGGCCTGGGGCAAGGCCGGCATCGCCATCCCGCGCACCACCGAGACGGAGTACCCGGCCCTCGAGCACGTGCTGCTCTCCAAGCTCCAGCCCGGCGACCTGCTCTTCTACTTCAACCTCGACGGCGACCACGAGATCGACCACGTGGTGATGTACGTGGGCAGCGGTCCGTGGGGCACGAGCACCGTCATCGCCGCCGCGCACACCGGCACCGACGTCGGCTACGAACCGCTCTTCACCTTCGGCCTGGTCGGGGCGGCGCGGCCTTAAGAATACGATGGATTGATCGCCACCTCGATCGTCATCCCCGCCTATAACGAAGCGTCACGCCTCCACGACGGTTTCGCGCGGCTCAGTCCCGTGCTCGATCAACTGGGCCGCGACGAGACCGAGGTCATCATCGTCGACGACGGTTCGAGCGACGCGACCATGGACGTGGCGCGCGAACTGTACGGCACCTTGGCGTCGGCCCTCTTCCTGCGTCAGCCCGAGAACCGTGGCAAGGGGGCGGCCGTGCGTCTGGGCGTCTCGGTCGCGAGCGCGCAGTACGTCATCGCGGCCGACGCCGACATGTCGATCAACCCCAAGCACTTCCCCGACCTGGTCGCCGCCCTCGCCGACGCCGACATGGTGCCGGGCTCGCGCGTCGACGAGGGCCACATCCAGTACGAATCGAAGGTTCGCACCATCGCCGGCAAAGGCTTCAGCCGGCTCGCGCGCCACTACAGCGGCACGACGCTGCGCGACACCCAGTGCGGCTGCAAGGGATACCGCCGGGGGCCGGCCCGGATGCTGGCGCTGCTCGGCATGGTCGACGGCTTCGCCTTCGACGTCGAGCTGCTCTTCCTCGCCACCCAGCTCGGGCTGCGCGTGACGCCGATCAACGTGACGTGGGACGACGTGCCCGGATCGTCGGTCAACCTGAACCGTCACGTGCTCGGCATGCTGGGCGACCTGCGCTCGATCAAGCACACCCGCTACGTGAACCCCGTCGTAGAACTGGCCCCCGACGTCGACGTCACGGCGATCGACACCCTGGCCCGTCAGACCCGAATGCGCGGACTGGTCGTGGCCCGCGGCGCCGAGAACGCGTTGCTCGTGCTGCCGCGCGACGGAGCGGTCGCCGGACACACCATCGCGCAGAGCCTCGCGGGAACGTTGCGCACCGCGACGTTAAGCGAACTGGCGAAGCGGACCTACGACGCCGTCTAGTTCTCGCGCGGCAGGATCCAGTTGGCCACGAGCTCGGGGGCGCGGTCGCCCCACTCCTCGGCGGTGATCGCGTAGCGGGCGTGGTCCTCCCACGCGCCGTCGATCTCGAGGTAGCGCTCGGCGACCCCCTCCGATCGAAGTCCCAATTTCTCCACCACGCGTCGCGAGGCGTGGTTGCGCGGGATGATGTTGACCTCGACGCGGTGCAGCCGCAATGTCTCGAAGGAGTACTGCAGGATCGTCACCACGGCCTCGGGCATCAGACCCTGGCCGGCGACGGCCTCGTCGATCCAGTAGCCGATGAAGGCCGACTGCAGGGGACCGCGCTGGATGGACGACAGCGTGATCTCGCCGACGAAGCGTCCGCCGAAGAAGATGCCAAAGCCGAAGGCGGTACCCATCTGGCGCTCGCGCTCGCGCACCGCGCAGCGGCTGACGAAGCTGCGCTGGTCCTCGGCCAGCGGCGAGGCGTGGGCCGAACGCGGCTCCCACTTGACCAGCCAGTCGTGACAGCGGACCCGGACCTCGCGCCAGCCCTCGAAGTCCTGCTCGTTCAGGGTGCGCAGGATCACGCGCCGCCCGTGCAGCGTGATCGGCGAATGAATAGAACTTCTGGTGGTCACCACGTACGAGCCCTCCCCCTCATATCGTGACAGGTGCGCGCCACCTACGCACTTTCAGCGCCGCAGCATCATGACGATGCCGTCGAGGATGTCGTTCTCACTGGCCAGCAGCTCGTCGACTCCGAGGCGGTCCATGACCGCGTCGAGCACGTAGAGACCGGCGACCAGCACGTCCTCGCGGCCGGCGACCATGCCAGGATGGGCCAGTCGGACCCCGGGACTCTCGCCCGCGAGCCGTTCGCGCCAGTGGCGCACGGTGCCCTGACTGAGCCGTCGATGGTGCACGGCCTCGCGGTCGTATTGGGCGAGACCGGCGTCGAGCTGGGCCAGCGTCGACACGGTGCCGGCGAGGCCGACCAGGCGCGCATCGCCCACGACCTGGGTGAAGGCCGGAACCGACGCGAAGGCGCGGTCAAGTTCGGCCTCGATCATCGCCCGGGCCCTGGCGTCACCCTCAGGGGTGACGACGTCGCGACCGAGGGCCCGCTCGCTCACCCGTACGCAGCCCAGTTGCATCGAGTAACTGCGCAACTCGCCGTCGTGCTTCATGGCGAGCTCGGTCGATCCGCCGCCGACGTCGACGATGACCGTTACGCGTCCGTCAGCGTCGAGGTCGGCCGTCGCACCGTCGTAGGAGAGGGTCGCCTCCTCCAGGCCGGTGAGGATCCGCGCTTCGACGCCGCTGATGTCCCGGGCCCGCTCGAGGAACTCCTCGCCGTTTCTCGCATCGCGCACGGCCGACGTGGCGACGAGCAGGCCGCGCGTCACGCCGGCCTCGTCCATCAACGCGCGGTACTGCTCGAGCACCGCGAAGCTGCGCGCCATCGCCGCGTCGACCAAGCGGCCCGAGGCGTCGACGCCCTGGCTCAGTCGGGTGATGCGCATCTCGCGCCGCCGGGCCACGCCGTCGTCGTCGATCAGCAGGCGCGTCGAATTGCTCCCGCAGTCCAGGGCCGCGACGACCTCAGTCACGGCCGCGTTCGACGCTCAGCGCCGGCAGGGTCACCTGCGCGGCGACCAGCGCCCCGACGGGATCGTCCGCGCCCACGAGGAAGTTGGCGAGGTGCGCGTGCAGGCACTTGACGCCGACCCTCGTGCCGCCGACGCCGCCACTCGGGGCCACCAAATCGTGGCGCACGATCGCGGCGGTGCGGCGTTGCGCGTACTGTTCGTGCGCGAGGATCAGCCGCTCGCTCGGAACCATCGTTTCGAAGCGGTGCACGCCGCCCTCGCTCTCGAGGCGACTGACGTCGTCGCGCAACTCCTTGTCGATGAGCCAGAAGAGCGTCGGCATCGGGGTGCCGTCACGCAGGTGCGGCTCGTTCTCGATCACCACGGGGCGCCCATCCAGTCGGCGTACGACCACGCAGCACCGCCCGAGCGGTTCGCGCCCCAGCAGTTGCTCTATCTGGGTGAGATCGCCGTTCGACGCGTCACGAAACGTCAACGCCAGAACTCGAGGGTGCGCACGAAGCGCGCCAGGAATCCATTCGTCGAGTGGCGCGCGGCCTTGGCGCTCGCGGCGGCGTTGGCCGCCAGCGAGGAGACCGACGAGGGCGCCACCAGCGGCTGCAGTCCGGGGTCCCCGGCACTCGAGGAGACGTGGCCCGAACCGTCACCGGGCAGGACCTGAATGAGGCTCTGGCCGGGCGAGACCAGTTGGTACTGCTCGCGCGCGAGCAAGGTGGCGGCCTCTTTGGAGGAGACGGACTTGGCCTGGGTCTCGAGGCTCAGTTCCTGCTTCTTGATCGCGGAGATCTGCGCCGCGGTCTGGTCGATGACGCTCTGCTGGTGCCACAGGGCGCTCAGGGGGAACCAGCCAACCAGCATCACCAGGGCCGTCACGAGGGCGAGGGGCACCATCCAGTGGTTGCGCTCACGCGTTGCGTAGTTATGTGTAGCTGTCACTGACCGCCCCCGACAAAGACGTTGGGCCTAGAAATCGTGCCTGATCCCCGAGTTGTTCCTCAAGTCTCAGCAACTGATTGTACTTCGCCACGCGCTCCGAACGTGCCGGGGCGCCGCTCTTTATCTGACCGGCGTTCGTCGCCACCGCCAGATCGGCGATCGTGACGTCCTCGGTTTCGCCCGAACGGTGCGAAATCACCGTCGTGTAGCTGTTCGAATGGGCCAGGGCCATGGTGTCCAACGTCTCGGTGAGCGTGCCGATCTGGTTCAGCTTTATCAGGATCGAGTTCGCCACGTGCTCGTCGATGCCCTTCTGCAACAGCGCGCTGTTGGTGACGAAGTTGTCATCGCCGACGAGTTGGATCTTCGTGCCCAAGCGGGCCGTCAATGTCGCCCAGCCCTCCCAGTCCTCCTCGGCCATGCCGTCCTCGAGCGAGACGATCGGGTAGCGCGCTACCAGGTCCTCCCAGTAGTCGACCATCTCGGTGCTCGTTAGCACGCGGCCCTCGCCATCCAAGTGGTAGGAACCGTCGCGGAAGAACTCACTGGACGCGGGGTCGAGGGCGAGCGCGACGTCGCGACCCGGCCTGCGCCCCGTCGACTCGATCGCCTCGACGAGGATCTTCAACCCCGCCTCGTTGTTCTCGAGGTCCGGCGCGAAGCCGCCCTCGTCGCCCACGGCCGTCGCGAGCGAGCGCTTGTCGAGCACCTTCTTAAGCGCGTGGTAGGTCTCCGAACCCCACTGCAGCGCCTCGGAGAAGGTCGCCGCACCGATGGGCATCACCATGAACTCCTGGAAGTCGATGGAGTTCTTCGCGTGCACGCCGCCGTTGACGACGTTGAACATCGGCACCGGCAGGACGTGCGCGTTCACGCCGCCGATGTACTGGTACAGCGCCAACCCGCTCTCCAGCGCCGACGCCTTGGCGCAGGCCAGCGACACCGCCAGCAAGGCGTTGGCCCCGAGGCGCGACTTGTTGGGCGTCCCGTCCAGGTCGATCATCAAGAAGTCGACGGAGCGCTGGTCGCCGGCGTCGTAGCCCTCGAGGGCGTCGTTGATCTCGCCGTTGACGTGGCCCACGGCCGTCGCAACGCCCTTGCCGCCCCACGCGGTGCCGCCGTCGCGCAGTTCGACGGCCTCGTGCGTGCCCGTCGACGCACCCGACGGCGAGACGGCCCGGCCCACGGCCCCCGAGGCCAGCAGGACCTCGGCCTCGACGGTGGGGTTGCCCCGCGAATCCAGGACCTGGCGGCCCACGATGACTTGAATCTCGCTCATTTTCTCTCCTGTTGGTCGCCCTCAAGGCTACTGGGCAGTGACGGGCCCATCTTCGTTCGCCTCGATCGCACGCAGTTCGTCGCGCAACATCGTCGCGCGTTCGCGCAGCACCCCTTCGAGGTCGACGCCCGACCACTGCGCGCACACCAGCAGCGACGTCAACACGTCGCCCCACTGCTGCGCCACCTGGGTGCTCGAGGTCGAATCGCTCGCCGCCGCGGCGCCGGTCTCGAGCTGCGCGAGGGCCAGCATCGCGCGCTGGCGCGCCCCGTCGGCGTCGAGGGACGTGTCACGAACGTGGGACGCCTTGCGTAGCAACTTGGCGTAGAGGCTCAGGGCCGGCAGTTGCCACGCGATGCCGTCGGTCACGCTGGCGCGCCCCTTCTCGGCCTGCTTGAGGACCTCCCAGCGCGAGGCCACCTCGTCCGAGCCGCTCACCACCACGTCGCCGAAGACGTGGGGGTGGCGGCCGATCAACTTCACCCGCACGCCGTCGGCGATGGTCGCCAGGTTGAAGCGGCCCTCCTCGTCGCCCAGCTCGGCGTGGAACATGATCTGGAACAACAGGTCCCCGAGCTCCTCTTGGACGTGGGCGCTCGCCGAGTCGGTGTCGGCGCCGCTCGCCTGGGCCCGCACAAGGCTCTCCAGCGCGTCGAGGGCCTCGTAGGCCTCCTCGAGCAGGTGGCGGGTCAGCGAGCCGTGGTCCTGCTCCTGGTCCCAGGGACACTGCGCCCGCAGCCGTCTCGTGAGCTCGACGAGGTCGTCGATCGCCACGCCGCCGTCGCGCAGTTCGTCGATCCACAACGACGTCAGGTGGTCGGCCGACGCGAAGCCGGCCAACTCGCGCGCGCTGAACGTCGTGATGACCTCGTCGGCCAGTGCGACGTGGTGCAGCACCGTGACGACCGTCTCGGCGGGCAGGCGGCTCGCGAAACTGGCCAGGACCTCGGGCGCGTAGGCCTGCAACACCAGCAGCGGGCCGGGCCCGCGCACCATCTCACTCGACGCCAGCGCGTCGATCGTGCGCAGTCCGGCGGCCATGGGGTCGCGACCGAGGGCGGCGCACACGACGTCGATCACCGAGACGGCCGCCTCGGTCACGACCGTGACGTCCTCGCGCTCGCGCAGCAGCTCGACCGTGCGCTCGGCGACGTTGGGCGAGCCGGGCACCGCGTAGAGGACCTCGCCGTTCGGCGACGAACGGGCCAGGTCGGCCAGGTCGTCGGCGATCTCGGCGTAGAGCTCGTCGAAGGAGGCCGCGCGCTCGTACCAGTCGTCGTAGCTGGGGACCTGCGAAAGGGCCTGCGCCGCGGGGTGGACCCGGGTGCGTAGGCGCGCGACGCTGGCCTGGGCGATCAGCTCCAGGGTTCGCGTCGTGACCAGTTCGACCCCGGCGGGCCCGAGACCGACGACGCGGACGAGCGGCCGGCTAGTTGTAGGCGCTGGCACTGGCGGTGAGCGACTTGGCCCGATTCACGTCGTCCTTGGCCGGCAGGGATGGCGCGAAGACCGTCGGTCCGCTCGTGTTGAGCCCCCACTGGCCAAAGGCCGGGTCGACCGCGACGGCCGAGTGGTAGAGGATCGTCTCCTCCTCGGAGTTGGCCGTGCTGGCGTTGGCGTCCTGCATGTCGCTCACGACGACGTTCTTCGCCGTGGCGTAGGGCGTCACGGTGCGCTTCGTCGGCGCCACGTAGAGGTCGTAGCTGGTGTTGTTGTAGGTGATGGCCTGGGGCGTCGTCGGGAACGTGTTAAGCGCGGTCGCGCCCACGTCGGCGCGCACGCTGGCGTAGGAGGTCGACGTCGGCGAGTAGCAGCCGTAGGCCCCGCCCGACGCGGCCGACGGATCGGCCGAGAACTTTAGCGCCAGCTCCGCGACGGTGTCCCCCTTCGCCTGGGCCTGGGCGAAGGCGGCCGTGCGGCTCGGCAGCACCAGCGCGATCGAGACGCAGATGGTGTCGTAATTGGCGACGTGGCTCTCGTAGTAGGCCCGCTCCGTCGCCGCGGTCAGCGGCAGCGTCTGGTCGAGCTTGCTCACGAGGTACAGCGACGAGGCCTGGGCCAGGACCTCGGCCTTACGCATCTCGGGGGGCATGGCGGCGAGGGCTTGGGCCGCGGTGCCCGGGCAGTGGTAGGACTTGGCCGTCGCCGACTGGGTCAACTCGCTCTCGAGCGAGGCCTGGGCCGCGGCGAGCGTCGCCGCGTCGGGGTGGTAGTGCAGGTACTTCCTCGCGTACTGGGTGAGAGATATCGCCTCGATGCGCAGGTCGGCCCACGACGCGGCGCCCGCGGCGGCGATCGTGTTGGAGCCCCCGCCCTTCTCGAAGTCGGTCGGGTCGAGCGCGGTGAGGTAGCACTGCAGCGTGGGCGTCGTCGCGATGGCGTTCAGTTCGGCGCGGAAGGCGTTGCCCGACACGCTCGTGCCGTTGACGGCGAGTCCCGAGGAGAGTCCCGAGAGGCCGAAGACCAGGGCGCCGACCAGCGCGACGACGATCAGGGCAACGAGGCGGCGCACCCCGTCAATGCTACCGAGTCGGCCCTAGCGCCCCGCCGGCACCGCGACCAGTTCACCGAGCAGTTCCAGCAACGCCCGGGGCGAGACCCGGTCCGCGTCGAGTTCGACGCGCAGCTCCTTGGTCGCCTCGACGTAGGCCCGCGAGCCGTGCAGGCGCCGCAGCCGGGTCTGCTGGCTCAGCGCCAGCTCCAGCGGCCCCATCTTCACCACCGGCTTGGAACGCACGCCGACCTTGGC
>Ga0187847_10000978_pt1 | contig 27707 bp, 25 predicted proteins | sample June2016WEW_4_10_FD_132458 | JGI IMG/M metagenome (GOLD analysis project Ga0187847, IMG submission 132458) | Peatland microbial communities from SPRUCE experiment site at the Marcell Experimental Forest, Minnesota, USA - June2016WEW_4_10 | ecosystem: Environmental > Terrestrial > Soil >...
GCGGGGCGTCGCTCGCGATCAAAGTTGAGCCCTTGCTGCAACACGCGCCATTGTCGAGAGCCGATTCCCGCCGGGCGCCGCGCAATCATATGCGCGTCTCGCGCTTCGATCGCGGTGCGACCCTGGAACGGATGCCGACCGGCCAACAGAAGGTAGATGATGCAGGCAAATCCGAAAACGTCGTCGCGGACTTCTGCGACTTCACCCTCCAGCACCTGACAACTCGCATAGGCGGGCGTCGCCACCGCGACCGGCCGGCGCGATTCGAATTCCGCGATCCACGGTCCATGCTTGAGCTTGTGCGAAGCCCCGAAGTCCAAGACGCGAACTTCGCCGTCGCGCAAAATGAAGATGTTCTGCGGGTTGATGTCGCCATGGATGACGCCGCGCGAGTGCGCGTGCGCAAGCGCGGCGCCGACGTCGCGGATGATCGCGAGTGCCTGCGATCGATCCAGCGTGGGATCTTCGCGCGCTGCAATGCGTTGGCCGAGCGGAGCTCCGATCAGCAATTCCATCGTAAAGAAGGCCATGTCGCCATCGCGATCGAATTCGTGCACGCGCACGATGTTCGGATGCGAGAGAGATTGAAGGTGCTGGAATTCGCTGCGCAATTCGGCGAACAGTTGGGGTCGCTGTGTGATCGCCGTGTGCAGCACCTTGACCGCGAGTTTTTGGCTGGCTTGCGGCAGGTCGATGCGGTCCAAATCGACGGCCTCGAACACCGTGCCCATGCCTCCCTGGCCCAATTGCCCGACAATTCGATACCGGCCGCGCAACACATCGCCGGCGGCCGGCATGCGTTCGCGTGCCGGCGCGACCGGGCGCGGCGAATCTTCGCGCGGATCGGCTTCGGCGCGTAGCGACAGCGACGGAACAGCGGCATTCGGGGTCACTGTCGCGGCGACTGGCATCGTCTTGTTCGGCGCATGCGCGGGCTCGTTCGCCGCCGGCGCGTTGGTAGCGGCTCGCGCATCCTCGCTCTCGCCGAGCGCGAGATGCTGAACATGCGATTTCAGCACCTGGAATAAAGGCGCCTTGATTTTTCCGCGCCGGTAGTACTGATCGAGTAGCGACAATACCTCCCAGGCGGCATCTTCCGATCCGCACACGAGCTCATCGACGCGGACTAAGGATGCGCTCTGATCGTCTGCACCGGCCGCGAGCGCGTCGAGCCATTGCTGAACCGCAGTCGGGCTCGGACCGCGACCGGCCGGTGCCGCAGTCGGGTCAATCGGGGCGCTCATGCATGCATCGATCGTAGGTACATGAATTTACTGAGAAAACCTGAAGGAGCCGACGACCAAGGAGTCGTTGCACACCGTGTTCGGGTACTTCAATACCTGCACCGGCTACGCGCTCTGCGCGCTGTAGCCGTCCGTAGCGGTGCGCCGCATCGGTCTATAGCGTTCTACTCACCCAAATACTGTACGTGGACATAGGTCCCGAGCCGTGGGTTGTATGCGAGATACCAGCCGACGTGATCGGGGTCGTCGTAAATGACGACATCATCGCTATCCCAGAGCCAGTCGGCCGTATAAGCCAAATCGAACGCCGCGACCCCGAAGAAGAACGCGCCGATCGCGAACCGATTGCCATCGCCACCGTGAATTCGCCAAATATGACCCGCGCCGATCGTGCCGGGGAAATGTCCGTGCTCCCAAGGATGATCGAGGTGATAGTGGGGGTCGTTGCGTCCGGTATCATGCCCAATCCAACGATCCGTATCCGCGTGTACGTGCGGCGCCACCGGATGGCCCTCGCGATCAGGCGCAGCTTGGCCGCCGTGCGCTTCCGTCGGCCGATTCGGCTGCGGCAAACGCATATTGGAGCGTGGCGCGACTGAGCGCGTCGGGCCATGCGCGGGAATGTGGCCGCCGCCGACGCTGTGCGCAGCCTCGCCGGTGTTGTGCGCAGCAAGCGCGGCCGATGACAAAACGATGCTCACACCCGCGGCCAATGCCGTACGGCGCAGTACCTTGATCTTGTTCATCACGCACCCCGAAGATTTTTCATTGAATCTAATGTTCGACGCTGACGTTTTGCGGTTCCAGAGGATAAGTGCGCGGCGGCTCCGCCGCGGCCGGCGGCGCAGCCGGTGCTGCACCCGGCGGCGGCATGGCCGCGCCCGAGGAGCGTACCGCGGTTCGCGTCGTCTGTGCGAGGCGCTCGAGAAACCGCTGCGCAGAGGCCGGCGCGGCAGGTGCCTGGCCCGAGAAAATCTCTGTCGCAGTGACGCCGCTCTTGCCATAGAACGAGGCGTTGGCTTTCCTGTCGATCGCCATCACACTGCCGTCGAGAGAAATGCCGCCGAATAAGCCGCGCGTGCGTGCATAGGAATAAATCTCGGATAAGCCGATATCGGTGGCGGCGGAACCTTGCCGACCCACGGGGCCGGTTGCGACCGAGGCGTCGGCACCGAGCGTGAGCTTGCCGCCGGCGACGCCTTCGATACCGCGCTTGGTCGTGAACACCAGAATGATATCGGAAGACTGTGCGCCGGCCTGAAATCCCCAGCTGCCGCCCCACAGCGAGACGAACGTCGGATTGCTCCATGGCGCCGACAGCGAATCGCGCACCACCAGCAGCCCCTTGCCGCCGCGGCCGCCGAAGATGAACGCCACTTTGGTGACATCCGGTATCACGGCAATGCCGTAGGCACGTTGCAACAACCAGTCGGGTACGCGCTGATCGGGCATGCCTTGAACTTCTTCCAAAACTTCGGTTGCGGTCAGCACGCGACCTTCTTCACGCGCTCCCGCGTTGGCAATATTTACAATTGCCAGTAAGCTCGCCAGCAATGCGGCACAGGCCGGCAGCGAGCTGCTCACTTTTCTAATAGACATAGACACTCCTTAGATATCGCAGAGCAAAAGCCCTTATATCGAAGGGACCCCGAATACAGCAGTATAGTTCCTCGGACGGCCCCGATAATAGCCTGCGAGGCGCTAAACTAACTGTTTGCAGCCATGCACAAGCTTGATCATCGAATAGGTGAACATTGAATCGCGTGACCGTCATTGCCCATCGCGGCGCCAGCGGGGAGAGGCCCGAACACACGTTGGAGTCTTACCAGCTTGCGATCGAGCAGGGCGCGGACTACATCGAACCAGACCTCGTGATGACTGGGGATGGCGTATTGATCGCACGTCACGAGAACGAAATCGGCGGTACCACCGATGTCGCCGATCATCCGCAGTTCGCGGGCAGGCGCCGCAGCCAGGTGATCGACGGCGAGGCGATGACCGGCTGGTTTACCGAGGATTTCACGCTCGCGGAGATCAAGACGCTGCGCGCGCGCGAGCGCTTGCCTGCGCTGCGGCCGCACAATACTGCGTTTGACGGTCGGTTTCTGGTGCCGACGTTCGACGAAATCATGGAACTCGCGACAACCGCCAATCGCGCTCGCGCGGGACTTACCCCGATCGGTGTCTATCCGGAAACCAAGCATCCCGCGCATTTCGCAAAGATAGGTCTGGCGCAAGAACTCCCGGTCGTCGATACGCTCGAACGCCACGGCTACGGAAAGCCGGGCTCGCCGGTGTTCATCCAATCGTTCGATCCGAACAATCTGCGCTTCTTGCGTGAGCTGACGCGGCTGCCTCTGGTGCAGTTGCTCGAGCACACGCTCGGAGATTTGGCGGAAGTCGCGACCTATGCGGATGCGATCGGCGTCTACAAGCCGCTCGCGACAGAAGCGGGCGTGCACGCGGCGCATGCGGTGAAGCTGCAAGTGCATGTGTGGACTTTTCGCGCCGAGAACGAGTTCCTGCCCGAGGAGTTGCGTACCGGCGCGGATCCCGCGGCCCACGGCCGAATGGATGCCGAAATCGAGCGCTATCTTGCGCGCGGCATCGATGGATTTTTCACGGATTTTCCAGCAATCGGCGTGCGCGTGCGTGACGCCTGGCAAGCCAGCAAGAGCTAGCATCGGTGACGCGTGGCGTCGCTATGCGGCGTCGACTAGATCTGCGGCGCCCAGGATGTGCACCAGCCGCTGGTTTTCACAAGTTTTCCGGGGAATAAGCTGCAGGGTCGATAGGCGTAGCCGGGCTTGTCCAGAATCAGCATGCAATTCTCGCAGCGGCTGCCAACAACGTAGCTTGGGTGAAGCTTCATGTCGAGGTGGCTCACCTCGAGCAGATAAGATACTTTGATCGCGGCAGGGTCGTTGACATCGAGAAGCGCCGGCTGCGCGGCCTTCGCCGGCCGCTTCGGCACCGCGGCGGCTCCGACACCCGCGCTCAAGCTCAGCCGCTTCAGCAGCGCGCGACGCGATATCGATTCTGTCATGATAACGATGCTCCAATGGTCTGGAATGGCAATGCCCAGAATATCAACTCTCGTTCCACTTGCGCAGCTCGCCTTTGTAGCGGCGCTGGCTTTCACGTTCTATAGCGCGGTAATTCCACCGCATCAGGCGCTGCAAATCGCGCCCTGGGACAAGGCCGAACATTTCATCGCGTTCTACGCCTTGACCGGTCTTGCGGCTGCGGCCTTTCCGCGACGCCACCTGTTGTTGGTCGCCGCGGCACTGTCGGCATTCGGCGCGCTGATCGAGTTCGTCCAGGGTCTGCCGATCGTGCACCGCGACCGGGACTTCTGGGATTGGGTTGCCGATACGATCGCAATCGGCGCGGCCTTGGCGCCGATGCTGCTCGTCTGGTGGCGCCGGGAAGCCGTGCTGCCTCAGAAGAACATCGACATGTAGACCTGATAGATGATCGCATTGAAATGGTACAAGGGTTCATCACCGGGCGCATAACTGCCGCCCGCCGGCGTGTCGTTGAAATCCTTGATGTCCCGGAAATCGAGATACTTGAAACGAATCTCGCTGATGTCGAGCGTCGCCGTGCCGCGCTTGAACATCTTCCAGCCTTCCGGCAAAAATGCGTAAGTCGCCTTCGCACCGATCGTGTAATTGTTGGAGGCGGCTAAGTCCTTGTCGCGCGCCTCGTAATTCTGTGCGGCAACATACGGGAATAAATCGCTGTAGAAGCTCGCATGCGTCTGCTGGTAATAGCGGAATCGGCCCTCGAGGATCCAAAGATTCTTGATCGGCTGAGTGTAATCGAATTCGAACGTGTTGCCGACGACCGCCCAAGTGTCGCGGTAGTATCGATAAGACAGCGATGCCGCCGCTCGGTAGGGCAGATAGTATTTAGTGCGCAGCTCCACGGCGGTGCTCGTGCGCGTGTCCGGATATATTTGACTGCCGAGCGAGTAGCCCTTGGCGGCCGTGGGATCGAGATAACGAATCGACCGATAGGGATTCGCCAAGTAACCGTCGTCGGTGATCACGTTGAATTCCAGGCTCGTGATCCAGTTGCGCGTGAGGATCTGCGATAGGCCGAGTTCATAGCTGCGGCTCTCCGCGTGCCCCAGCCAGACAACATTCGGTACAAACGCCGTGCCGTCGTTCTCACCGACCTTGTCGCGCGTGCGACCAAAGCCGAGCGTGATCGTGGTCAAGTCGCCGAACATGTCCTGACTCAAGGAGGCGTGCGGCGTGTTCGAGACGTAATCGCGCTCGATGCTGTTGGAAAACGAGAGCGTGTAAGTCGTCTTGTCGTGCACGAAGGTCGCGGTCACGCTGTTTTGCTTGCGCTCGTCCTTGATCACGCTCGCCTGGCTCAGCACGTCGACCGAAGCGCCGCTGACCTTGTCGACGAAATAACTGTAATCGAGCGCGAAATTTTCCGTGAACTTCTTGCGCGCCGACACCGATTCGCCGGTGATGTCCATGCCGCCGCCGCTGTACTTGCTATAGAACAGGTCCGCGCGGTCGTCCGGCAGCACGTCCGCGCCCACAGTGCGTGCCAGCAGAGCGGCAAGCACGGCGAGCGGGACCAGTAGGCGATGGGCGCGGGTCATCTGCATCAATTGCAGCCGCAGCCGCCGCCCGCGCTGCCGGTGCCGCCGCGCGATCCCTCGCGAGATTCGTAGACGTGATCTATATACTCGGTCGAGGTGGCGTCCCGATCCCAGACCATGATCGGGTCCGCCAAGCGGTCGCGCTCATACGGTTTGACCCATGGCTGAATGCCGCCGCAGGCCGACAGCAGCAGCACACCCGAGAGCACGTAAGCCGCACGCATGCTACGCATGACTATTCCCGAATGAGTTGACGAATGCGATCGAGGTATTCGTTTTCGTCGCCGGGCCGATAGCCGCGATGCAGATAACGAATATTCCCCTTTCGATCGATGATCACCGAACTCGGCATCTCATCGAGATGGTAGGCCTTGCTGACCGCGTTGGTCGGGTCGAGCAGCACCGGGAAGCTCACCGGCTTGCGCGCGAGCAGATCCTTGACCGGTGGCGCCTCCTTGTCCACGTTGACGCCAATCAGCGTAAATCCGGCCGGTTTGTACTTCTTGTACATCTGATCGAGCAAGGGCATTTCTTGCTGGCACGGACCGCACCAGGTTGCCCAAAAATTCACCATGACGACCTGGCCTTTGTACTGGCTCAATCCGCCGGATTGGCCCGAAAGGTCGGTCAGCGTGAAGGCCGGCGCCGGTCCGCTCGCGTCGCTCGCGGCGGCGAGCAGGCTCGCGCCCGAGAGGATCGCGGCCATCGCGCAGCGTTGCAATAATTTCAAGGGTGAAGTTCGCATGGATCTCTTCTCCTAAATCAGTAAAAAACAGTCAGTCCCAAGGTGGCTTCGATGTTGTGGACGTTCTTGGTGACGCCGAACAGGTCGGATTCGAAAACGTGATCCCGGACGTCCAGGTGCATCGCAAGCCAGTGCGTGACCAGCAGCCGTTCACCGACGCCGAAATTCAGCGCAAATTGGTCCTTGTCGGCAAATTTCACGTCGCCCATACCGGCCGTCACGTACAACGCCGAATTGAACGCATGACCTCGACCGAGGAATATCTCCCCCGGCAGTATGTTGTAGCCCACGTCGAGATCGTAATAAGTGAACTGTCTCCCAGAGTTGCTGATCACCGTGATGTCGGGAAACGTGGTCTCCAGGCTGCTCAATCCCGCCTTGGAACGGGCGAGAAATGCCTCTAGGAATATATCCTCGGTCACGTGGTAGGCGCCGCGTACGCCGTAGACCGGATTCGTGCCGAAATCCTCGATGCTGAGCGCTCCGTAATACGCGCCGAGCTCGAAATCCTTCGATTTGATCTTCGGCGTCTTGACGACGCGGCGCGTCACCTGCGGTTCGATGATCGTAGGCTCAGGCTGCGGTTCATCGGCGGGGATCGGGGCCGGGCCCTTGTCGCCGCGATGAAACCAGCCACAGCCGGATAGCAGCAGCGCCGCTAAAAGAACACTGCTAAGCCGAATTTCCATTCTTCCAATACCTCGCTCTTATTGAGCTGATTGAAAACGTAATACGCACGCCAATCGAAGCGCCACATGAACCGACGTGTGATGAAGCCGCGCGCTCCGAGCGACGCATAAGCAAGTTCGTTGTGCGACTCGAGCGGCGCGGGCGGTACGTTGTCGCTGATCTTTTGGTATCCCGCCCCGATGCCCGCGGTCGGCGAAAACCACTTCCATTCGGGGATCAAGGTGTTGCGCATGCCAATCGTCACGATGTTGCGGCTGTCGATCGTGCCGAAGGCCTGCTGCAGCGCCAACTCCACGTCGAGGCTGTCGGTGAGCCCGAAGTCGAGGTAGCCGGATACCAGATTTTCTCGGTTGTAGACGCCATAGCCTGCGCCCAATTCCCATCGATGCGCCGCAAAATCGGGGTAGGGCGGAATTGGCGCAGGACCGCCGGACTCGAGTTCGGTTGCTGCCAGATCGTTGCGACGCACCCAGCCCTCCTGTCCGCTTGCCGCGCGTACGCGATACCAGTCGGTGCGGCTGTAGAGTACGGTGACGGTCTCGCCGCGACCGATCACATAAAAAACCGGAAAGCCGCGACCCGGCCCCGTGTGCATTTCCAAATAGGGGCGGGTGACCACCAGCTCCAAGGAGTCGTTTTTTTTCGCGTATGCGGCACCGATAAGGAACGCCTGCAGCAAGAATAAGAGCGCGAGCAGGCGTGGCATCAGTTCAATTCGCAGCCGGCGCGACAAATGGATCGTTATAGAATTGACCGCCGATATCGAGCCATTCAGAAATCAAACGCAACTCCGCTGGCGTCAAGAATCCCGAGTGATCGACATAGCCGGCCTGTCCGCCGTTGGCGGCGGCATCGGTGCCGTCGAACATCCCAAAAAATGCCTCCGATCCCGCCGCGCTGCCCGCAGCCATTGGGCCGGCCGTATCGACCACCACTTCGATCGTCGTCGGCTGGCCGCCCGGGCCCGGCGGGCCCGGCTCAGGCACCGTATTTAACAATATACCATTACTCAGCGACTGTTCGGGCCGCTGGTTGCTGTTGAGCACGTTGAAATACGAATTGACGATCGTCGGATCACTGTTGGAAACCGCGCCCGTGAGATCGAGCTGACCGGCCGGCACCTGGAACGCATCGGCGGGATTCGCCGGCATCGCGACCGCGGGGTTGTGGCACACGATGCAGGTCGGTGATTGGCTCGCGCCGGCGATCATGACCGCGGGGCGCGTCGTCAGATTCCAAATCGATTGGATATAGAGCTGTGTCGGCGACTGCGCCGAGGCGTAGTGAATGACGATGCGGCATTGGGCGCTCCAAGGCACGCAGCCCGAATTGATCGGCGGCAGCTCGGACAGGCCGTTGAGGCCCGCGTAGGTGTAGGCGACCGGATTGTCGTTCATGCCGGCGGGCACCGTCACCCCGGTGGTCCACACGGGCGCGTACAGCACATCGCTGCTGAGCACCTGCGAACAAGTCGCTGCCGTCTCGCTCTGATTGGTCGACCCGCAGGTATCGGCTGCGAGCGTCGTGGCCATGTCATCCTGCGCAGCTTGCGCGAGGATCGCGGGATTGGTGCCGGGGAAGTTTGTGCCCTGCGTCGCCGCGCCCGGGTTGATCGAGTCGGTCAGGCCGAAGCGCCCGTGCGACGGGCGCACACTGGTCCCATTGCCGTTCGGCGGCGTATGACAACCGTTGCAGGTCTTGACCTCGCCGGGGATCATCTGCATCCAGCTCGTATGCTGCTGACCAACGCGCCGGCCGTTGACGTCGAGCACCTCGATGATGAACGGCACGTTGGCGGGCACCTGTAGCTGCACCGAGCCGTCCGGCTGAATCGGCGCATAGCCGAGAATCTCGCGCATACCCATGCCAGCGGGCCCGAATGCGGAATTGTTGAGCTTGCGGACTTTCATACTCGGAATTTCGACCGACTTGACGATGCGCACGAAGCGGTAGGGGCGCGTGTAGTAATTGGGCGTTGTGCCGGTCATGCTTGGATTCGCGATCGTCGCGATATCCAGATTCGGCAGATTCGGCGGCGGCCCGCCGTCGAAATCGTAAACGCTCGTAATGTTCAAGAGGCCGACGCTATTGTTGACCATATTGGCCGCGTCGATCGTCTTCGGGATCGTCGACCCGTCGGTGAGTATCGTCGGGGCTGGGACGCGCGCTTGCATGATCACCGGTTCGACGACCATGGTGCCGACCTCGGCCGAGAGAATCGGGCTCAAGGTCCCCTTGTCGAGATCGTAGATCCAGATCGAGTACTGCGGTGGCGCTTGAACCACAGTCGCACCCACTGAATTGGCGGGCGTGCAGATGTTCGTCGTGTTGGGCGTGACCGTCGTATCCAGGATCAGACACGGCGACCAACTCACGAGCATCCGATTCGTGCCGTCGTAGAGCGGGAATGCGGAGTAGAACCGGCCGCCCTGCGAAGGCATGTTGGCATCGGTCGTGATTCCGAGCGTCGTCGCGCTCGCCTGGCCGACGCCGCCCGCGGGCACGGCCGCCGGGGACGCCATTTGGTTGAACTCGACATAGTTCTCACCGTCGATCACGACCGCATCACCGCCGAATTGAGTACCCAGCATCGGCCGCACGATGCTGAGCGTCTTGCCGTCGAGGCGCTGGCGCGCGCTCAAGAATTCGATCGGATTGTTGTTGGTGCCGGCAATGTTGGCACCGGTCGCGCTGCTGTTGGCACCGTAGTAGAGTTCAAGACCCGACCCGTCCGGATTGACGCGATAAAGGCTGATGTGGCTCAGGCCATTGGTCTCCCAGCGGGAAAACAGGATCTGGCCGTTGTTGAGCACCGACGGCGCGAAATCATGATTGGTGTTGAAGGTGATCTGATGCAGGCCAGTGCCGTCTGCATTCATCACGTGCAATTCGAAGATCGGCATCTGCCGGTCCTCGGTTTGCGCAGGGTACTGCGGCCGGCCCTCGTTCAATTCGATCTCTTCAGTCGTCGTCTGGCGAGTCGAGGCGAATACAATGCGCCCGTCCGGCAAATAGTGCGCTCCGACGTCGTGTCCGGCAGTGATGTCGTCGTTGGTTAGCTGCGTGACAGTTTGTGCAACCGCGTCATATTGATAGATATGCCAGTTCGGCTGCTTGGGGTCGTCGTTCTTGAGCCCCATGATCAGCGGCAGGCGCAGCGAGAACACGATTTTTGTGCCGTCCGCGGACACATCGAGATCCCGGACCGCGCCGAGACCGCCGGTGATGCTCGAGGTCACGTTGACTTCGGTGCCGGACGCGTTCGCCTGGCTGCGCACATATAGGTCGCCGCCGGTCATCGAGGTGATCAAGTCCGTCACGGGGATATCGGTCATGGTCGTCGCCCCCGCCGTGGTCGTCGTCGGTACCGGGACCTTGACGTAGGCGAGCGGGTAGTTCGTCGTGCCGGGGGTGAGCGTCTGGCCGCCGGCGAAGCCGGGCGCATGGCCGCTGCTAGCACTCTCGCACCCCGCAAGCACGGCGAGCGGCAGTAGCCAGGCTGCGATTTTCAGGATTGCGTGACGCAGTTCACGAGTACGCGCGATGTTCATATTGGGATCCCTACGCTGAAAGACTGAAACCTGATTTGCTGCGATGGTCATCAGCGGGCGCGCGAACGTCGTCATTGAACTTAATGGGCATCATATTCGCATCTTCGTTCGTCGCTCGCATTGAATCTGTTAACACACTCACAGAAGAAACGCACCGCTTGCGGTTTTCTGCAGGACACAGACGAATAGTCTGATGAAACTGGCTGCAGGATATAGGTCGATTTCACGGGCTCGGTACTGTCGCGAATTACCGACGTCGTTCGGATGAGACATTACTTGATTGATTTTTCAGCAGGTATATTGGCCGCAAGTCGAAATCACAACTCACGCGAGTGGATGTGCATATGAAGAACGGGATGATCGAACGAAACAGCAGACGGCAATCGGGCGCGCGACGCTTATCGCGAGCGGCAGCGATCGCGGCGCAAGCCGCGTCCATGCTCGGCGGCATCGCGCTGCTCGCCGCGAACGCGGCGGCGCAGAGCCCAACGCCCGACCAGGCGGTGCGCATATACAATCGTATCGCCGGTGTGCCGCCGTCCGCGACGACGCTCGCGCAGATGACGTCGGCGCCGGATCCGGTGACCGCAGCGCTGATCGCGACCAACGACCCGGCTTTCTACAACGACACGATCCGCAACCTCGCGGCGCCGTGGACCAACCGCAGTCAAAGCGTGTTCGTGCCGCTCGACGACTACATCGCGACAGTTGTCGGCATGGTGCGCGACAACGTGCCGTTCAATACTTTGTTGAGCGCCGATCTCGTCTACATCGCGAGCCCGGCGGCGAGCTCCGCGAACAACCTGCCGGCCTACTCCTACTCGAACAACAACCTGTACGCGCAGATGGATGCCAATAGCGTCGATCTGTCGACGGCGCTGGTGTCGAGCACGCAGTCGGCGATCACCGGACTTCCGGCAGCCGCGACGGCCGGCATCATCACGACCTACGGCGCATCTTCGGCGTTCTTCGTAAATGGCACGAACCGCGCGATGTTTCGCTTCACGATGATGAATCACCTCTGCAACGACCTGCCGAGCATCATGGATACGACACGTCCGCCGGACCGCATCCGCCAGGACGTGACCCGCAGCCCGGGCGGCGTCAGCACGCTGTTCCTGACCAATTGCATCGGCTGCCATAGCGGCATGGATCCGATGGCGCAGGCTTTTTCCTACTACAACTTCGACGTGGCGACCAACACGACGCTGTATACGCCGGGCGTGACGCAGGCGAAGTACCACATCAATGCGACCAACTTTCCCCTGGGCTTCAATACACCGGATGACAGCTGGACCAATCGCTGGCGCGCCGGCCCGAACATGATCATGGGCTGGAACGCGAGCCTCCCGGGCAGCGGCAACGGCGCCAAATCGCTGGGCACCGAGCTCGAGAACAGTGCGCAGTTCACCAACTGCCAGGTCACGCGCGTGTTCCAGGACGTCTGCTTTCGCTCACCGAGCAATACGGCCGACTTCAATCAGGTGACTTCGATGATCGCGTCATTCCAGTCGAACAACTATTCGCTGCGGCAAGTCTTCGCTGAAGCTGCCGCTTATTGCATGGGGAATTAAGCCATGAAATTTACACGCACGATCGGCTTACTCACCCTTGCGGCTTCGCTCGGCTTAAGCGCCTGCGGCGGCGGGGGAGTCGGAACGGCTCTGAATCCGCAGACGCAAACGACCAGCACGGCGGCCACCTACACGGGTCCTGCGGCAGCTTCACCCGATGTACAGGCCTTCGAGATCAATCTTTGGGCCAACATCAACTCGAGCAACCGTTGCGGCGGCTGCCACAACGCGAGCACGCCCGCGCAAATGCCGAATTTTGCGCGCACCGACAACGTGAACCTCGCCTATGCGCAGGCCAACCTGGTCGTGAATCTGCAGCAGCCTTCGACCTCGATGATGGTGACCAAGGTCGCCGGCGGCCACAACTGCTGGCTCGCCGATCCGAATGCCTGCGGCTCGATCTTGACGACCTGGATCACCAATTGGGCGAACGCCGCGAATGGCGGCACGACCACCTCGACGGTGCAGCTCGTCGCTCCGCCGATCGAGACCGTCGGACAGAGCTTGAACCTGCCGAACGACGGCGGCATCGACTACGAGAACACGATCTACACGATCACCAGCGTCTACTGTTCGCGTTGCCACTCGCCAAATGCATCTGCACCGCAATCCCCGTACTTCGCTGGTCCGGTCAATCAGATTTCGGCGGATTACGCGGCGGCGATCCCGAAGATCGACTTCACCGGTTGCGTGCCGTCCGGCACCGCGACCTGGGCGCAGACCTGCGGCGTGAACTCGCGCTTCTATCAGCGTCTCGCGACCGACTCACATAACTGCTGGAGCAATTGCCAGGCCGATGCGGCGCTGATGCTCGCGCAAATTCAGGCGTTCGCAAACATGCTGACGCCGACCAACATCAATCCGTCGCTGGTCATCAGCAACGCGTTGACTTTGGCGAATGGCACGGTAGCGAGCGGCGCAAACCGCTACGATGCCGACACGATCGCCAAATACGAGTTCCAGACCGGCAGCGGCTACACCGCGTACGACACCAGCGGCGTCGATCCTTCCGCCGATCTGACCATCACGGGCAACGTTACCTGGGCAGGTGGCTGGGGACTGAACTTCGGCGCCGGCGGCAAAGCGCAGGCGACTGCCACGGGCAGCCAGAAGTTCTACAATTTGATTCAGGCCACCGGGGAGTTCTCGGTCGAGGCTTGGGTCGCGCCCGCCTTGGTCGCAGCCAAGAATTCCTACATGGTCAGCTATTCGGGCAGCGACACCACGCGCAACTTCACGCTCGGCCAGACCAATCAGGATTACGATTTCATGCTGCGCAACGCCAATACCGGCCTCAACGGCATGCCGACATTGGAGACGCCCGCCACCGCCGATGTGTTGCAGGCGACCTTGCAGCACGTCGTGTTGACCTATGATTCGGTCAACGGCCGCCAGATTTGGGTCAACGGCGTCAATACCGGCCTCGTCGATCCGCAAAAGGGCGGCTCGATATCCGATTGGGACCAGACCTTCGCGCTGGTGCTCGGCAACGAAGTGTCGGGAGATGATTCCTGGCAGGGCCTCATCAAGTTCGTCGCGATCCATAGCCGTGCGATGACGCAGGCGCAGATCGTGCAGAACTACAACGCCGGCGTCGGCGAGCAGTACTTCATGCTGTTCAACGTCTCGTCGGTCACGGGGCTCAACGAGGCCTACGTGATGTTCACGGTCAGCCAGTTCGACAGCTACAGCTACTTGTTCGCCAAGCCAACCTTCATCTCGCTCGATCCGACCGTCGCGCCGAACAACCTCGCAATCGCGGGTATACAAATCGGCATCAACGGTACGATCCCGCAGGTCGGACAGGCGTACCTACCGCTGAGCACGACCGTGACCGCCTCGAATTACACGGCTCAAGGTGGGCAGCTGTTGTCGCCGATCGGTACCGTGATCGGCCTCGAGAACGGCCCCCTCGCGGACCAATTCTTCCTGGCCTTCAACACGCTCGGCAGCCAGAGCTTCTCGACGACGGCACAAACCTATACGCCGCCGCCGCCGGTCGCTCTCGCGGCGGTCTCCGACATCGGGGTGCGTACTTTCGCGCAAGTCAATTCGACGCTGTCGGTACTCACGGGCGTGCCGAAGACCAATACTACGGTGAATACGACCTACCAGTCCGTGCAGCAGCAGCTGCCGAACATTCCGACGCTCGAGGCGTATTCGGCGGCCAACCAGGTCGGCGTCGCGCAGATCGCGGTCCAATACTGCAACACGATGGTCAATACGCCGGCGTATGCATCGGTAATCTTCCCGGGAATTACCTTCAACGGCACGACGTTCTCGACTCAGGCCGGCATCAATAGCGTTTCGAACGCGCTCGCCGCGCGTGTCGTCGGCAACGGAGCTCTCGCGAGCCAGCCGTCGGCCAGCGCGGTCGCAGCCGAGCTCAACAACCTGATCCCGATCCTGTGCAACGGCTCAGCACCGTGCAACGGTAGCCCCGCGCGCGTATTGGCCGTGACGGCCGCGGCCTGCGCCGCAGCGTTCGGCAATGCCGAAATGATGATCAATTAATTTAAGCATCAGACGAATCGAAGAGGTTTTTCACATGCGCAAGATAAAGAAAGGTCTGGGATTGAATGAGCCGCTGCGCCATCCGGATCACCCGGTGCCGAGGACTCGGCGGCAATTCATTGCTCAGGGCTTCATGACGGGCGGCGCGACCGTGCTGCTACCGTCGATCTTCAGTCTGATCGCCAATCCGCGTGTGGCGCATGCACAGCTGGCCGGGGACATCCAATCCGCGGTCACCGCGTGCAACATCACCGCGGGCTCAGGCAATATTCCTTTCATCTGCTTCGACCTCTCGGGCGGCGCCAATATGGTTGGCTCGAACGTGCTCGGCGGTGGACCCAACGGCCAGCTCGATTTCCTGAGCGTCGCCGGCTACAGCAAACAGGGACTGCCGGGCACGATGGTCCCGAACTCGAGCGCAACGGGCAGCTTCGTCGATGCGAGCCTCGGACTGCGCTTTCACTCCGATAGCGCGCAATTGCGCGGCATCAAGACGCGGGCGAGCGCGGCGGCGATGGCCAACACCACCGGCACGCTGATTCCGGCGCTCTCCAGCAACGACACCAACACGAATCCTCACAATCCGATGTACGGTATCTGGCAAGTGGGCGCGCGCGGAGCCTTGCTCGACTTGATCGGCACCGATGCGAGCATCTCGGGCGGCAACTCAATGGCGCCCCCGTCGATGATCAATGTGGCGGCGACGCCCACGAAAATTGCGAATTCGACCGATTCCCAAGGTTTGGTGAGTACCGGGCAGCTCAGCACGCTGTTGCCGAGCTCTTCCGACGTCGTCAACGTGCTGGAATCGATGAAGCGCATCAGCGATGTGAAGTATCCGCAAGTCCAGGCCTATATCGACCCGGTCGCAAATGCCAACGCGATGCAAGTTCAGGCTTGCGCTTATACCAAGGCGGCTTACTTGCTCAATCGCTATCCGAGTCCGGCAGCGATCAACCCGGATGTCGATCCCCAAATTGTCGGCCCAAGCGGCATCTTCACGACCGCCGAGTATCAGGGCAGCAATAACTTTCAGATGACCGCGGCCGTCATGAAACTCGTCGTCAATGGCGATGCGGCCGCCGGCACGATCCAATTGGGCGGCTTCGACTATCACGACGGTACGCGTGCGACCGGCGAGACGCGCGACTTCGACGCCGGAACTTGCATCGGCGCGGTGCTTCAATATGCGGCGCTGCGCGGCAAACCGATCATGATCTATGTCTTCAGCGACGGCTCGCTCGCGAGCAGCGGGATGATCGACAGCTCGGTTGCAGGACGCGGCAAGGGCGTTTGGACCGCCGACAACGCCAACGTCGCGGCGACCTACTTCCTGGTCTACAATCCCGCCGGCAAGGCGCAGCCGGCGCAGACGAATCCCGAGATGAGCCTGCAGTTGGGGTATTTCAACCCCGATGGTTCGCAGAACACGGTCAGTAGCCCGGCGGGGAACAACGTCTTCAACCTGGTTCAGACCGTCGTGCTCAACTATATGGCGCTGCATGGATCGTACGCGGGTTTCCCGACGCTCTATCCGGCCCCCAACGTCAACAACACACTCGGCACGGGTTCGGCGCTGGATGCGCTGGTGTCATTCCAGCCGCTCACGGGCCTCGTCAACGGCAAGGTCCCTGCGACCTAGCCGCCGCTGGCGAGTCGTGCCGGTGCGCGAGCGAATCGAGCGCAGCCGCAAGTCGACCCGGCGCAAATTTGCGCTGGGACCGATTTTGGCGATCGGCTCCAGACTCGTACCTCTCGACTGGTACATGGCTGTCTGCTTGCGCAGACAGCCGATTCCCGCTGCAACGATCAACTTGCGCAAATGTGCGCCACGTCATACAGCAATTCCCCCAACTTGTTTCTCACCGCGTTGACACTGCGCCTCGCAGTATGCGATTTTGCATAAGGTCTGATCAGGGCAAACTCGGCGAAAGTCGAGGGCGCAAAGCTTCCGGTCTACGGGGTGTTCCTAGGACAGCGGGGTTACCAGCGTGATGGATGATTCGCCGCGCTTCGGCGCGAGCTTGCGGTTTGGTGGAATCCTCGTGCTCGCGACGATGATGGCGATGTCCTCCTCGGCAGCGGCGCCGCCGTCGCTCGTCGGCCAGGATGCGCCGGACTTCGTATTGAAAGCGCAGGACGGAAAGAATCTGCGGCTGTCGGAATTTCGCGGCCAGGTGGTCTTGGTCAATTTCTGGGCTCGATGGGCCGGGGACTCGCGCAAGGAAATGCCGGCCCTGGATCGCATCAACAAGACTTACGAACGCGCCGGTCTCGTCGTGCTCGGCGTGTCGGTCGACGACGATGTGCGCCGCGCCAGCGAATTCGCGAGTTCGATGGGCGTATCCTTCCCGATTCTGTTTGACATGGACGGCACCACGGGCCGGGATTACATGATCCGAAAAATGCCGATAACGTTTCTCGTCGATCGCGCCGGCGTCGTGCGCTACACGAACATCGGTTTCAAGCGCGGCGATGAAAACGCTTATCTCGATGAAATCCGCGAATTGCTACGCGAATAAACGATAGGTCAGCTATGAATTTCAACAGTCGAGTTGTTTCGATCACGTTGCGCGCCAGTCTTTTGGCCCTGGTCTGGTCCGCGGCAGCGCTCGCAGACCCGCCGGCGCAGCCCGCAAATGCGGTGGCGCCCGCGGCAGCGCCCGTTGATGCGCCTGCTGCTGAGCCGGCCGCTGCGCCTGCAGCGGCCACGGTCGAGGCGCCGGGCAGCGAATCGAAGACGCTCGATCAGGAAGTGCAGGGATTGAAGAAGGACGTCATCGAGCTCAACAAGGACTTGTTCGTGCTCGAAGAAGAATTGCTGTTTCCGGCCAACACCCAGGTCGCAGTGTTCCTCTCGATGGATGTTGGCACGTTCTTTGCGCTCGACGCGGTCACGATCAAGATCGACAACAAGGAAGTCGCGAATCACCTCTACACGGCGCGCGAGGCGGATGCGCTGCTCAAGGGCGGCGTGCAGAGAATCTACCTCGGCAATCAAAAAGTCGGTAAGCACGAGCTGGTGGCGTTCTTCACGGGCAAGGGCACGGTCGAGCGCGATTATCGGCGCGGCGCGACCTTGGTGTTCGAAAAGGGCGTCGGCGCCAAGTATTTGGAGCTCAAGATCACCGATCGCGTGCCGAAGCATCAGCCTGAGTTCTTGGTCAAAGACTGGGAATGAGGCGTGAGCGGTTTGGCTGACATCCTGCGCAGCTTGAGAGTGGGCGCCGTGCTGCTGGCGCTGCCTTGGGGCTTGGCGCTCGGCGAAAACGTCAAGCCCGACCCCAACGGCTTGCCGCCGCATGCGATCAAGGATCTGCATTACGGTGACGTGCTGTTCTATTTTTACCAGGACGATTATTTCCAGGCGATTACGCGCCTGCTCGCGGCGCAAGAACTGCACCGCGTCCCGAACACCGAGGGCGAAGCCGAGCTGCTGCTCGGCGGGCTGTATTTGTCGCTCGGCGAGCATGTCGAGGCCGGCCGGATCTTCGATGCGCTGCTCGCGGCGAACACCACCGAGGCGGTACGCAACCGCGCGTGGTACTACCTCGGCAAGGTCTGGTACGAGCGCGGCTATTTAGAAGAGTCCGAGCGCGCGCTGCGCAAGGTCTCGGACAAGATCGATCCGCGCATCAATGCCGAGCGCTACATGCTGCTCGCGCAGCTCATGATGCGCCAAGGCCGCTACGACGATGCGATCACGCTGCTGCGCGCATGGCGCGGCGCACCGAGTTGGACCGCCTATGCGAATTTCAATCTGGGTGTGGCCTTGGTGCGCCTCGACCGGCTCGACGATGCCATTCCGTTTCTCGACTCGGTTGGCCGCATCGTGAGCCACAGCGAGGAGTTCTTGGCGCTCAAGGACAAAGCGAATCTCGCGTTAGGCTTTGCATTATTGCAAGGCAAACGCGCGCAGGAGGCGCGACCGATCCTCGAGCGTATCCGCGTCGAAGGTCCCTACTCGAGCAAGGCGCTGCTCGGCGTCGGTTGGGCCGATGCGAACCTCGGTGAATTCAAGCGCGCCTTGGTGCCGTGGCTCGCATTGCACAAACGCAATCTGCTCGATGCCGCCGTGCAGGAGTCGTTCCTTGCGGTCCCCTATGCGTTCGCTGAACTGCACGCCGACGGTCAGGCCGCCGAATATTACACTTCGGCGATCGACTCCTTCGACGGCGAACTGCAGCAAATCGACGCGTCGATCGAGCAGATACGCTCGGGCAATCTGCTCGAACGTCTGCTCGGCGACGACAAGAAAGACACGGTGACCTGGTATTGGCAGCTGCAAAATCTGCCCGATGCACCCGAATCCCGCTATTTGTATGCGCTGCTGGCCAGCAACGACTTCCAAGAGGGCCTCAAGAATTACCGCGTACTCAATTATATGAGTCGCAATCTCGAGACTTGGCGCGACAGCCTCACGGCATTCGACGACATCATAGACACCAAGCAGAAAGCTTACACGGAACGCGTGCCGAAGGCCGACGCCGTACTGGCATCGACCGATTTGGACGCGCTCACGCGCAAACGCGTCGATTTTGAATCGCGCATCAACGAAATCGAACAAACGAACGACGTAGCGGCCTTGGGCACGCCCGAGGAGCAGGCGACCTGGGCGCGGCTCAAGGAAATAGAGGAGTATTTGGCGGCGCATCCCGACGATCCGGATCTCGAGGAGATGCGCGAAAAGCACCGCCTCATGAAGGGCGTCGTCTATTGGAAGCTCGCGGAGAGCTTCAAGGCCCGCCTCTGGAACGAGCGCCGTGCGGTACGGGAACTCGCCGGCACCCTGAAGGAGACGCAGCGGCGGACCCTGCAGGTTCAGCAGGCGCGCCAGAGCATCCCGAGCGATAACGGCGAATACGCGGCGCGCGTGTCCAACGTGCGCGACCGCATTGATCATCTGCAGGAACGCCTCGCTCAGGTTTCCGACGACCAAAACCACTTCCTGCAATCGCTCGCGGTCGATGAACTCGAACGTCAAAAGCAGCGCATCGAGACCTACCAGGTTCAAGCGCGTTACGCGCTGGCCACGATCTACGATCGGGCCGCGAACCAAAAGCCGAAGGCGAACCCGTGATTCAGCGGCGCGTCGCCATCGGCAAACTCGAGCTGCGCGGGCTGTCGCTGTGCCTGCTGTTTTGCTGCGGCTGGGCGCCGGCGCTGTCGCTGGCGGCGCCCCCGGCGCCGGCCACGATCAAGGACATCGACAAGGGCGAGGTCGACGTGAAATCCGACCCGCCGCGGGGCGTCGATGCCGCCAAGACCATGGATTCCTACAAGCGCTTCCTCGATTTGAATTCCGGTGATCCGGATCTGCGCGCGGAAGCATTGCGCCGGCTCGGCGATTTGCATTTGGAGAGTTCGGAGACCGAGCGCATCGAGCGCGAACTCGCGACCAACGAGGGATTGCACGCAAAGGAAGCGATCGCACTGTACGGGGCCTTGTTGAAGGCGTATCCGAAATACGAGCGCAACGACTCGGTGCTCTACCAGCTCGCGCGCGCCTACGAACTGAACGCCCAAACCGACAAGGCGCTCGCTGCGCTCGATCGACTTGTCGCGGAATTTCCGCAGAGCCGCCTCATCGACGAGGCGCAATTTCGGCGCGGCGAACTGCTGTTCTCGAGCAAGAACTATCCGGCGGCGCAGAACGCCTACGAGGCCGTGATCAAGTTCGGGCCGGCCTCGGCCTTCTACAACCAGAGCCTCTATAAACACGGTTGGGCCCTGTTCAAACAGGGCGACGATCATCGCAGTCTCGAATCCTTTGCGGGCGTGCTCGATGCGGTGCTGGTGTCGAAGTCGACGCCGCCGGCGCTCATCGAAATCGACACCTTGAGCCGCGCGAATCGCGAACTCGTCGAAGATACGTTTCGGGTCATGGCCATCACGTTTTCCTACACCGATGGTCCGAAGACGATCGATGAGTTCCTGAAGCACGGGCGTCCGCGCCCCTACGCCTATTTGCTCTATGCGCGGCTCGGCGATCTCTACACGGAGAAGGAGCGCTACACCGATGCGGCCGACAGCTATCGCGCGTTCGTTCTTCAGGATCGAAACAACGAAAAGGCGCCGCTGCTGCAGATGCAGGCGATCGAAGCTTACGGCCGCGGCGGATTTCCGGAACTCGTGCTCAAGGGCAAGCAGGAATTCGTCGAAGACTACAGTTTCGGCACCGCCTATTGGCAAGGTCGCGAACCCGAGAAGGAAGCCAAGGTCGTCGCCGAATTGAAGACGAACCTCAAGGATCTCGCGCAGTACTACCATGCGGAAGCGCAACGCAGCAAGAACATCGCCGACTATCAAGTCGCGGCGAAATGGTATCGCAACTACCTGAATTCGTTCCGCGACGATCCGGACGCCGCGGTGACCAATTATTTGCTCGCCGACACGCTGTTCGAAAGCAAGCAGTACCTCGATGCGGCCAAGGAGTACGAGCGAACCGCGTACGGCTACGGCAACCATGAGAAAGCCTCGGCCGCCGGCTATGCCGCAATCGTCGCCTACGGCAAACAAGAAGAGACGCTGAGCGCCGATGCGAAAGGACCGGTACATGCCGCCGGCATCGACAGTTCACTGAGATTCGCCGATACGTTTCCGACGCACCCCGAAAGCGCGTTCGTGTTGACGCGTGCGGCGACCGATCTCTATGGGGCAAAAGATTATCCGCGCGCGGTAACGGCCTCCGAGAAGCTGCTCGCGCGCGTGCCGCCGGTCGACGCCGGCAAACAACGCATTGCCTGGACCGTGATCGCCAATTCGGATTTCGAACAAGGCATCTTCGACAAGGCCGAGTTGGCCTACACGAAGGCGCAAGCGCTGATGCCGGCGAACGACGCGGAGCGTCCGGCGATCGTCGAGCGGCTCGCCGCATCGATCTACAAGCAGGGCGAGGCGAAAAACAAGGCCGGCGAAAGTGCGGCGGCCGTCGATGACTTCCTGCGCGTCGCACAGCTCGCGCCCGGCTCCAAAGTGCGCGTCAACGCGGACTTCGATGCGGCCGCGCTGCTGATCAACACCAAGCAATGGGACCGCGCGATCGTCGTATTGGAGGGGTTTCGGCGCAATTTCCCCCAGAACCCGCTGCAAGCCGACGTCACACGCAAACTCGCGGTCGCCTATTCGGAGTCGAACCGGCCGGGCCAGGCCGCGGGCGAATTCGAACAGATCGCCGCATCGCCCGGCGAATCGGTCGATGTGCAGCGCGAGGCGACGCTGCAGGCCGCCGAGCTCTACGACAAGGCCGGCAACACGCCGAAGGCGCGCACGATGCTCGAGGCCTTCGTCAAACATTTTCCGCAGCCGCTCAATCCGGCGATGGAGGCGCGCAACAAGCTGCGGCTGATCGCGACCAAGACCGGCGACATCGCCGCGCAGGACTATTGGTACAAGGACATCATCGTGGCCGACCGCAGCGCCGGCAGCGCCCGTACCGACCGCAGCCGCGCGCTCGCGGCCAAGGCGACGCTGACGCTGGCCGCGCCGGTGCGCGACGAATTCGTGCGCATCAAACTCGTCGTGCCGCTCAAGAAATCGCTCGCCGAGAAGCGCAAGGCCATGGAGGCCGCGCTCAAGGCGTACGCCGATGCGGCCGACTACCAGGTCGCCGACGTCACGACGGCAGCGACCTTCGAGAGCGCCGAGCTGTATCGGCAATTGGGCAAGGACCTCATGAGTTCGGAAAGGCCCAGGAATCTGTCGAAGGATGAACTCGAGCAATACGACGTGCTGCTCGAGGAGCAGGCATTTCCGTTCGAGGAAAAAGCCATCAAATTGCATGAAGTGAATACGGCGCGCACCAAGGACGGCACCTATGATGAATGGGTGCAGAAGAGTTTCGCGGCGCTCGCACAATTGAATCCGGGCCGTTACGCCAAGGTGGAAGTCGGTGAACAGCTGGTCGAATCGATTCGTTAGCACGGCGCTCGTCGCTGTGCTCGCCGGCTGCGGCCCATCAACGCCGCGCCAGGCGCCGCCTCCCGTGGAAGAGCGCATCCCGGCGCCTGCGGCCACTCCTGCGCCGACGCCCGCGCCGAAGCCCGTGGTGTCACCAGTCGCGGCACCAGTCGCGGCACGGGTAACGGCACCGGTCGCGGCGGCGCCCACGCCAAAGCCGGCCGTGACGCCGGCCGCCGCGGCTGCACCGGGGGCGCCGACCCCCGTCGTGCCGCTCGCGCCGGTTCCGGACCGCGCACAGTCTCAGTACACCCAGGCGCTGCAGTGGATGAAAGCGGGCAAATCGCTCGATGCGGAACTCGAATTCAAGCAGCTCGCGGTTGCCTATCCCGACTATGCGGGACCGCAGCTGAATCTCGGGCTGCTCTACCTGCACGATTCGCGTTTGCCCGAAGCGGAAGCCGCATTCAAAGCGGTGCTCGCGCGAAATCCCACAAACGCCGTGGCCGGCGACGAACTGGGCATCGTGGAGCGCCGACTCGGCAAATTTGCCGATGCCGAAGCCGCCTATTTGCACGCGATCGACGCCGAGCCGGATTACGCGGCCGCACATCTGAACTTGGGCGTCTTATACGACCTGTATCTCGGCCAACCGCAGAAGGCGCTCGAACAATTCGAACGCTACGTTGCGATCGCGGGCGAGACCAAACAGCTTGCGGGCTGGCTGGCGGAATTGAAAAAGCGGGTCGGCGTCGCCGCCGCGCCCAAGAAGGAGGGCGGATGAACGCGCATTCCCGTTATCGTGGCTGGGTATTTTGCATCGGCTTGGCCGCAGGCACCGCGATGGCGCAGCAAACCGCGGCTCCCGCGGCTGCGGCGCCGGCCGACAGCGCGGCTGCGAAGCGCAGCGCGCTCATCGAGGCCGGCGAGCCGCGAGCCGACACTTCGGGTCGGCCGGAGTCCGCTGCGGAGGCGCCGACCGCGCCCCGTCCCGCGAAAGCCGCGGCAGCGCCGCCGCGAACGCGGGGTGCTGCGGTGCAACAACCCGCCGTGGGCACCGATCGCGTCGATCTCGATACGACGACCGTGACCGGCAACCAGGAGTTGCCCAAGGTCATGTACATCGTGCCCTGGAAGAAATCGGACATCGGCGATCTGGCCGGCAAACCCATGAATAGTCTATTGGATGAAGTTTTGGCGCCTGTGGACCGAGACGTATTCCGACGCGAAGTGCGCTATTACGATGCGGTCAAGTCCGATCCAGGCAAAAACGGCGCGCCCGCGGGCGTGCCGGCGAAGCAGGTTGAGAAGTAAGTCATAGCCGATTTTACGGAATCTGGTTGAATCGGCGCTGGCGAGCGGTGGTTTCCAGCGGCAGGGTTTTATTTTAGGAGCGCGTAGATGAATTTCTTCAATACAGCTGTCAATTTCTTCAAGGACGGAGGGTTCTTCCTGTACCCGCTCGCCCTGATCTTCGTGGTCGGCGTATCGATCGCAATCGAGCGATACGTCTACCTGACGCGCGAGACGATGCGCAACCGCAGCCTCTGGGATGCGCTCGTACCGGCCTTGGGCTCCGGGAATTTCAAGCAAGTCGTATCGCTCACGCAGAATTCGAAGGCATCGATCGCGACGATCTTGAATTACGGCGTGGCCCGCGTTGCGAGCGCGCGCCGCCGCGACGACATCGAAAAGGCGATGGACGAGAGCCTGCTCGAGGTGATTCCGCGCATCGAAAAGCGCACGCATTATCTCTCGTCGCTCGCGAACGTCGGCCTGCTCATCGGCTTGCTCGGCACGATCACCGGCCTCATCGGCGCCTTCAGCGCAGTGGCATCGGCGAACCCGGCCGAAAAGGCCAGTTTGTTGTCGCTCGCGATCTCGGTCGCAATGAACAACACGGCTTCCGGTTTGGGTGTCGCAATCACGCTGTTGCTCGCGCACATGTATCTGGAATCCAAGACCACCTCATTGATCGACAGCCTCGAAATCGCGTCGGTGAAATTCTTGAATTCGATCACCGAGCGTCCCGGCGAATCGGCGAGTTCGTCGACCGCGCCGTCGACTGCGCCGGCCGCACGTGCGGCTGCCCGCAGCAGCGTCTGAATACCTGAGGAATAGGCTTAACGGACCGCTCACCCGGATGGTGTCTTACTCATGAAGTCTAAAGCTGCGCGCCTCGTCCGCCGTAATCACGCCCGCTACCACCAGGGGCGTGATGATTTGAACATCGTGCCGATGATCGACATGATGGTGATCTTGGTGTTTTTCTTGATTTTTACCGCGGTTTTCTCGAAGACCAATATTCTGCAGCTGAACCTGCCCGCCAACAGCCAGTTGGCGACGCCCGACCTGCCGAAGGGCTTGAAGCTCGAGATCATCCTGCGTCCCAACGACATCGTGGTCAACGATCGAAATTCCGGACCGCTCAAGGTGATTTTGAATACGCCGACCGGCTACGACCTCGAGAATCTCTCGCTGTTCATGCGCCAGTTCAAATCGCAATTTCCGGATATGACCGACGCGACGATGCTGATGGGCCCGGCCGTGGCCTATGACGACCTCGTGCAGGTCATGGACACGGTGCGCGTCTATCAGCTGCCCGTGCAGCCGTTTTCCAAGGCCGAATTATTCCCGGATATTTCGTTGGGAGATGCGCCGACATGACTCCTTACCGCATCAAACGCCACCGCAAGCGCCTGCACGGCGGAAGCCATTTTGCGCTGGTGCCGTTCATCGACATGATGACGATCCTCGTCGTGTTCTTGCTCGCGCACACGGCCGAAGTCGATATTTTGCCGAATTCCAAGAACATCGCGATTCCGCAGTCGCTGTCCGAGCGCAAACCGAATCCCACGGTAGTGGTCATGATCACCAAGGATTCGCTGTTTGTCGACGGGCGGCTCGTGAGCAGCATGGCGGAACTCGCGGCCAGCCACGACGCCGTGATCGCGCCGCTCAAAGCGGCGCTGATGGCGCAAAACGACACGATCTTGAGCAGCGCGCAAAAAGCCGATATTTCCAAACGGGAAGTCACGATCATGGGAGACAAGAGCACGCCCTATAGTTTGCTCAAGAGAATCATGTTGACTTGCACCGAAGCCGAATACGGCAAGGTGTCGTTTGCGGTCGTCGAGCGCGAACGGGCGGCGAGTTAAATGGCTGCTGCAAGCTCCGCCCAAAGCTACGGCATCGCCCCCTACTACCGGCGCTTCGACCTGCCGTGGTCGCCGAGCGAGGAGATGGAGCGGCGCTTTCGCACGATCCTGCGCAATCTGACGATCGTCTTCACGATCCTCGCGCTGATCATTTATTTCCTGCCCAAACACGAGCAGATCAACAACACCGATTCGCTGCCCGAGCGCGTCGTGCAGCTGGTCGCCGAGCCCCCACCGCCGCCGCCGCCGCCACCACCGCCGCCGAAGCCGATCGAAAAGACGCCCGTGGAGACGCCGCAGCCGGTTCCGAAGCCCGTCGATCCGCGCGTCAAAGCCTCGAAGAGCGGCTTGCTCGCAAACCTCGACGACCTTGCCGCGCTGCGCGACGAGGATATTGAGAAGTTCGCGAAGGACCAGCCGAAAACCAACGATCCGGGCGACGTCTCGACGGTCACGCGCTCACTGATCACGAGCAAGGCCGGCGGTACGAGCGGCGGAATCTCCTCGCCGACCAGCAGCGGTCTTGCGGGCGGTTCCGGCTCATTGAACGGTATTCGCACGACCCAGGTCCAGGATCCGACGCTCGCCGCAAAGGGCGCCGGCTCGACGCGCGCCGGCGGCAGCGGCAAGGCTTCGCGCAGCGCCGAGGAAGTGGCGTTGGAATTCGACAAGAACAAGGGTGCGATCTACGCGCTCTACACACGCGCACTGAGGGAAAATCCTGCGCTGCAGGGCAAGGTCGTGGTCGAAATCACGATCGCGCCCTCCGGCGAAGTGACTGCCGCAAAGATCATTTCGAGCGAGCTCAACGACACCGAGTTCGAGAGCAAACTGATCGCGCGAATTCGCCTGTTCAAGTTCGAGGCGCGGGATGTTGCACCCCTGACCACGACCAAACCGATCGACTTCTTCCCGGCATAATGAACATCAAGTCCGAAATAGAATACTTCGGCGATCTCGGGCTCATCGACAAAGTCCGATTCATCTGCCGTGTCGCGTGCGAGATCGCCGAGGAGGCGAAGAACCTCGGTACCGATGGGAATGAGGTCATGCGCTACCGGTTCGTCAATGAACTCAATCAACGCCTGGCTCGCTTCAGCTATCAGGTACTCAGCGAGGATCTGTCGCGCCCGCAGGACGAGGTCATCATGCGGATGCTGCTGGGCACGCGCACCGACAAGCTAGCGGAGCGCCTCGTGCACAACGCCTACCGCCGGGTCTTGAGCAGCTTCGAGAGCTTCGATACGACGGTGCTGCTCAACAACCGTTAGTCGATTCCTCGCCGTTCGAGCGGCGTGGCCTCAATAGACCAAAAAAAGCGAGAAATAATACGATCTGAGCCCGCAAACTCATACAATTCCCCGCGAATAGCCAATGGGTCCGAATTATGTATCGCCAAAGCATACAGTTTCCGGTCAAAGACACGGCTCTGCGCGAGGATGTGCATGCCCTCGGTGAGGCGATCGGCGAGATGTTGCGCGAGCAGGGCGGTGCAGAGTTCTTCGGGCTCGTCGAAGGCGATCGACGCGCCGCAATCGAGCGGCGCGAGCACGCGGCGGCCGTCGGAGTCGATTTGCAGACGCGCACGGCGGGCCGAACGCCGGCCGCGGCCAGCGACCTGACGCGCGCGTTTTCGACCTGGTTTCAGGCCGTCAATACGGCCGAGAAGGTTCATCGGGTACGCCGTCGCCGCGAATACCTCAGC
>Ga0187847_10000979_pt1 | contig 27686 bp, 25 predicted proteins | sample June2016WEW_4_10_FD_132458 | JGI IMG/M metagenome (GOLD analysis project Ga0187847, IMG submission 132458) | Peatland microbial communities from SPRUCE experiment site at the Marcell Experimental Forest, Minnesota, USA - June2016WEW_4_10 | ecosystem: Environmental > Terrestrial > Soil >...
AGGTGCCCAGCCAGGCGCTACAGCTGACCGACCGCGCCATCCAGCGCATCCGCGTGGCCATGGCCAAGGAAGGCGTCTCGCCCGAGGAAGGCGGACTGCGGCTGGGCGTGATGGGCGGCGGGTGTTCGGGGCTTTCCTATTCCATCAAGTTCGATTCGCAGCCACGCGAGCGTGACCGCATCTACAACTTCGACGGCGTGCGCGTCTTCGTCGATCCAAAATCGTTCCTCTACCTGCATGGCATGACCTTGGACTACGAGGAGACGCTGATGCGGCAGGGATTCAACTTTATCAATCCGAACTCCACGCGCTCCTGCGGCTGCGGTTCGTCGTTCTCCTAATCGCATCTCGCAGGATTCCGCTTCGCAAGAGTTCAAATATGCTCAAGGTCCTCGATACCGCCGTTCCGATTGCCTGTTGGTCCTGTTCAATCGGGCACAACGACTCTACGCTCTTTTGCCCGCATTGCAGCAAGATTCAGCCTCCGCCTGGAGGCGATTTTTTTCACGTCTTTGGTTTGGAGCGTCGATTCACAATCGATTTACCCGCGCTCGAACATGAATTTCATCGGCTGAGCCGCAAGGTGCATCCAGACCGTTTTGCGCGCGCGGGCGAGAATGAGCGGCAGTGGAGCTTGGCGGACACGGCGCTTTTGAACGACGCCTATCGGACGCTCAAAGATCCTCTGCATCGCACCGAGTACCTGTTGAAACTCGAGGGTGCGGAGATTGGCGAAGAGCACGCGGGTAAAGATCGCAAAGGCTTGAAGGATCCGTCGCGAGTTCCGGCCGATTTGCTCGAAGAGGTCTTCGAGTTGAATATGCAACTGGAAGAGATGCGGATGGCTCGCAAGATGGGAGAGGAAGACCCGCAACTTCATGCTGATTTGAAACAAGCGAAGGCTAAATTCGAAGGCATGTTGGATGCCGTGGACAGCGATCTGCGCGCGCAGTGGCGAGTGTGGGATGCGGGCGACGCGGACGTTCGACTGGCCGCGCAAAAGACGATGGTGGCCCTGCTTGACCGGCGCCGCTATCTTAGCAATCTGGTGCGTGACGTGACCGAGACCCTGGGAGACTAGAAGAGAAGCATGGCGGAATCGAACTTGAGCGGTCGCGTTGTTGGAATCGACTTAGGAACCACCAACTCCCTTGTGGCTTATATGGAAGGGGATGCGCCGGTGGTGATTCCCGGCGTGGATGGCACCAACCTTGTGCCGTCGGTGGTGGCGCTGGACCCTATCCCGGCCGAAGGTGGACGGCCCACGGTCACGGTGGGAAACACCGCGCGTAAAGCGCTCATCGAGACACCGGAGCGCGTGATCTACTCCGTGAAAAGGCTGATGGGCCGCGGCCTCGAAGAGATTCAGGACGAATTGAAGCTGTTTCCGTTTCGCTTAGCGGAAGACGTCGAAGCGGGCGAGGTTCCGCGCATCAAGCTGGGTGACCTCAGGTTCACTCCACCTGAGATTTCCGCTTACATTCTGCGCCAGCTCAAGCGGAACGCGGAGCGTTTTTTCGGCGCCCCGGTTACGCAGGCGGTCGTTACAGTTCCTGCTTACTTCAACGACGCGCAACGCCAGGCTACCAAGGATGCGGGACGCATGGCGGGCCTGGACGTGATGCGGCTGGTGAACGAACCTACTGCGGCTGCGTTGGCCTATGGTCTGGATCGCGCCAAAGAGGGCACGATCGCCGTATACGATCTGGGCGGCGGCACATTCGATATTTCCATTCTCAAATTGCGTGACGGCATCTTTGAAGTGCAGTCCACCAACGGCGATACGCACCTGGGCGGCGACGACATCGACAACCTGCTGCTGGCCATTGCGCTGGACGAGATTTATGCCGAACATGGTGTTGATCTTCGCGGGCATCCGGGCGCTGTGCAGGCACTGCGCAAATCGGCCATTGATGCCAAGATCACGCTTTCCACGGAGCCAGTGGCGCAGTTCGACATCGAACTGCCGAACGGCGATCGCTATCAGAGGGAGATTCCTCGCCCGGTTTTTGAGTTGCTGATTGAGCCGGTTCTGGAGCGCACGGCTGGCCCTTGCAAGCAGGCGCTTACCGACGCTGGAATTACACCGGAACAGATTGATGAAGTGGTTTTGGTGGGTGGATCGACGCGGATTCCGGCAGTGCGCGCATTGGTTGACGAACTATTTCATCTTTCGCCGCGCGGGAAAAAGCCACACATCGAGCTGAATCCGGACGAAGTGGTGGCGCTTGGCGCAGCGGTTCAGGCGGACATTCTTGCCGGGGCATCGAAGACGACCGAAGAGATGTTGTTGCTGGACGTGACACCGCTTTCACTCGGCATTGAGGCGCTCGGCGGAACGGTCGCGAAGATCATTCAACGCAATTCGACGATTCCTGCGTCCGCCACCGAGCACTTTACTACCGGCGTTGACGGGCAAACCAACGTGGCCATTCACGTGGTGCAGGGTGAAAGAGAGCTGGCTGCCGATTGCCGTTCACTGGCGCGGTTTGACCTGCGGGGCATTCCGCCCATGAGCGCGGGCTTGCCGCGCATTGAAGTCAAATTTCTCATTGACGCCGATGGGATTCTCAAGGTGACAGCGCGCGAGCAGCGCAGCGGACAAGCGGCCAAGATTGAGGTCAAGCCGACTTATGGGCTGACCGATGAGCAGGTCGAGAGCATGATTCTCGACTCCTTCGACAACGCCGAAGCGGACTTTGCGAAGCGGCTGCTGATCGAGGCTCGCAACGAGGCGGAAACGATTCTTTCGCTGGTGGATCGTGCGCCCGGAAGTCCCGCGTGGATGCAATTGACCGGCGAGGAACATGCGGCGATTTCTGCGGCGCGCGACCGTTTGGCAAGTGTCAAACTGGGTGAAGACTCGACTGCGATTCGTCAGGCGACGCTTGCGCTGGACCAGGCAACGCGACGCTATGCGGAGTTGCAGATGGATGCGGCGGTCAGCACAGCGATTCGCGGCAAGAGCATGGATCAGGCCGATGAAGACCTGGGCGATGATGATTTCACGGCGCCGCACCCGATGGCTCCGGCGGAATTCAAGTGAGGCAAGTCGGCAAGTCACCGGACCAGCGAGTGAGCACGAGGAGTTTGGAACCATGAGCGAAGCAAATGGAAAGAGCATTCCCGCTGAGAAACTGGTGCGCGTGACGTTTCAACCAGAAGGCCGGACGGTGGAGTTCGAGTTCGGCACCTTGCCTTACGAGCATCACGGCAAGCCGATGTCGTTTCTGGATGTGGCGGAGAATTTTGGGGTCTTCCTGGACCACGCGTGCGGAGGCGTCTGTGCCTGCACCACCTGCCACCTGTGGATCAAGGATCAGCAAGGCATCAGCGAAGCGGAAGACGATGAGATTGACCGCATGGACATGGCCGCAGACCAGCAATTGGATTCGCGGTTAGGCTGCCAGGCCGTGATCACCAAACCCGGCGAGTACGTTGTCGAGATTCCCAAGTGGAACCGCAACTACGTTTCCGAGGGCAAGCCGTTGACGCTGGCTGAGAGTAAGTAAGAACAACTATCATTTTGCGAGGAGCGCTTGAGCCAGCCAACGATTGAACGCAAGCAACTCTTGAACGCTACGCTGGGCAGCCGCAATGTGAGCATCGTAGATGTGCGGGAGATTCGTTTTGTGCCGGGCCAGGAGACCGGTCGCCACTTTCATCCCTGCACCGTGGTCGGATATATAGCCGCCGGTACAGCCGAATATCAGATAGAAGGCGAGCCGGCGCAACTGCTTCCTACAGGTTCGGCATTCCATGAGCCCGCCGGCAAAGTGATTGCCAGCTTCCGCAACGCATCAGCGAGGGAACCCATGACCTTCGTCGCCTTCTACCTGCTGGACGGAAAACAAGAACTGATTTCGATGCTCGACAACAATTAAGGAGTGAAGAATTGCCGCGCAAAATTCTGTGGACCGACGCCGAAGAGATCGGCATTCAGCTGCAAGAGAAATTCCCAGACCTGGATCCACTGACGGTGCGTTTTACCGACCTGCACAGGTATGTGACTGAGCTTGAAGGTTTCGCCGATGATCCGACCAGGTCCAATGAGCCGCGGCTGGAGGCTATACAGATGGCATGGCATGAGGAGTTTGAGGACGCGCAAGGGTAGATATGCCGTTTCTCCCACTTCTGTTGAAACAGACCTCTGACTTGTTTATCGCCCCTCGTAATCCAGGCGATCGCTCCAGCCGAAGGATCCTTCAAAGTGCTGGAACTCCCTCTTCTTTCCCGGCACAAGGTAGACGCTGATGACGTCGAACCGGGAGGGTGGAGCATTGTCCTGGGGCAACTGTCGAACGTATTGACGGGCCAAACGGCGGAGTGTGTTTCGCTTGTGGGAGTCGACGGCGACTTCGGCGGGGGTGGCGTCGTGGGCTGTGCGCGTCTTTACCTCGATGAAGCATAGCATCGGTCCCTGCCATGCAATCAGGTCAAGATCGCCGGGCAGATTGCCTGAAGACCATCGGCGCGCCACTACGGTGTAGTCTTTGCGGCGCAGGTAGAAGAAGGCTGCGTCTTCGCCGTTGATTCCGGTAACCAGGTGGGCAGGTATGTTTGTCGCAGTACCTCGGCGGTGCGCAACCCAATTCAAACCGGCGAGCGCATGCTCCTGACCAGCAATACGGATCCGCTTCAGCAATCTCATGATAGACCATTGTCGGCGTGATGCGCGAAAGGCGCAAATCAGACTGCGACTTGGCCGAGATCCCACCCTAGTTGGAAAAGTAGATACCGAGCGAGGGTGGGCACCCGTAGTTGCATTGCTCAGACGGTGGTCACTTCCACGGCGTTGGCATGGGCATGTTCCTGCTCCACCAGGGTGAGCGCCTCCTCGAGGATATCTAGAGCAATGGTCGCCTCGTGCTCATTGACGATCAGGGGAGGACAAAGGCGGAGTGAAGTTTCGCCGCAACCGAGGATCATCAGACCTCGTTCAAAGGCCAGGACTTCAATGCGGTTGCGCAGCGCAGTCGCGGGCTCGCGTGTGGTCTTATCCAAGACGAGTTCGATGCCGATCATTAGACCGCGTCCGCGCACATCACCTACCAGCGGGTGAGCGTGCTTCCAGCCGTGCAGTCGGTCCAACATGAACTCTCCCACACGAGCGGCATTGCGGATGCCTTCTCGTTCGAGGACATCCATGGTGGCCATGGCCGCAGCGAGCGAAACGGGATTGCCACCGAAGGTGGAAGCGTGGGAGCCTGGAACCCAGTCCATGATCTCCGCGCGCGTCATGCAGATGCCCAACGGCATCCCGCTTGCGATGCCTTTGGCCATGCAGACCATATCCGGTTCAACGCCAGAGTGTTCGATGGCCCACCACTTACCCGTACGTCCTGCGCCGCTCTGGACCTCGTCAACTACAAGAAGGATGCCATGACGAGTGCAGATGGTACGCAGTTCGCGGAGGAAATTGTTGGGCGCGACTACGTAGCCGCCCTCACCCTGAATGGGCTCGATGAAGATGGCGGCAACTTCTTCGGGAGCGAGGATGGTCTTGAACAGCCTTTCTTCGATGTAGCGCGCGCAGCCGAGGTTGAAGGCTTCTTGCTCCTCCGGGCCTCCGGCGCAGCCGCGATAGGTATAGGGAAAACGAACGTGTGTCACCCCGGGCACCAGCGGGGAGAAACGACGCTTCTGCTGCGGCTTCGAACCGGTGAGGGAAAGCGCGCCCATGGTGCGGCCATGAAAAGCTCCCAGGAATGAAATCACCTGCTGGCGACCTGTGTGGTAGCGGGCCAGTTTGAGAGCACACTCAATGGCCTCGGCGCCGGAGTTGCCGTAGAAGAACTTGTGCGGACCCGGCATGGGGGCTACAGCGGAAAGGCGATCTGCGAGATCTGCGAGAGGCTCGTGATAGAAGTCGGTTCCGGAGATGTGGATCAGTTCGGCGGCCTGCTTCTGGATGGCAGCAACAACCTCGGGGTGGCAGTGGCCTGTGGAGACCACGGCAATGCCTGCAGCGAAGTCGAGGAACTCATTGCCGTCGACGTCTTCCACACGGACGCCGCGACCGCGCCGAGCCACGAGCGGATACGAACGCGTATAGCTGGGTGAGATCAGGCGGGCATCGGCTGCGACCGCTGCTTGGGCCTTGGGGCCTGGAAGCGGGCAGACAAGTTTGGGTCCATATTGCGCGTATAGCTCCTGCTTGGTCATCATCGATCTCCTCGGCAGATTCGGTTATGCGGCCATAGATAGGGCACGGCCACGAACCCCAGCGTGTGGGATCACCATTTCTGTAGACCCTGACTGGGTCTGAAAAAGAAGCAGCGAAGGTAAAGTGGAGGCCTTCAGCGGGGCGCTGCTAATCGCTTGCGAAGAGGCTAGGTCTAGTGCGGGTGGGCAGCACGCGCAGGTGTTTCCGAGGGCAAATCATTCGTGCGCGCGACCGCGACCAGCGCCGGGAGGGCGCGAGCAGTATCGCGTTGGAAGTCGGCTTGTACATAGGAGCCCTGCTGGCATGAGAATAGACCATATTCAATGAAACTGTATAGCTGCTCGTTTGAGCGGGAGAGGAAGTGCCAGGAATCGTCGGCCAATCAAGCGGCACCCTGCTCAGGTTTGCTGGAGGACCTACCGGGCGTATACTCTCTCCTGTCCGGCAAGTGAAAACAGGAATTCTGGCTCGTGGATGAACATTGGCCAGCCGGAAAGCAACGCCCAGTTGGTCAATACTCACGAAGGATGGGACGCTGTTGGAATCAGGGACACATTGCGCATACAACCAAAGCAAGGGCTGTTTTCTTAGCCTTAACGTGGTTGCCGGCGAGTTTTCGGGCAAGGGTACCAGCGAATGGCTGCGTAAGCTTACGCCCGAATCAGGTTTAGGCCTGTGGATGGTGCCCTTCAAGGGGGTTCCAGACCCAGAGGGGGGACTCGAAGTCGACCTGATCTATATTGACGAGGAATGCCGCGCAATTGACGTAGTCAAGTCTTTTCCGGCATCTCGCGTCAATCCCGGCCTTCCGCCTGCGATAAGTGTTTTGGCGCTGCCAAGGAATGCGATCACATCCACTGAGACTCGACCGGGCGATGAGTTGATGGTCTGCGCTTCTGAAGAAATGAAATGGTTTCTCGAGCAGAACTTTGGTGCCAATGCCGCAATCCCAAGGGGTTTCCAGGGCCCCATTTTTTCGAGAGATGACATTCCTGGGAGTATCGGTTCCGGCCCTTGGCAGGCTGAAATTCCCGCCCCAGCACTCTATTCCCCGACCGCCGATGCACAGGAGTCCATGCAAGCCGAGGTGGAGAACCCCAAGCCTCAGAGGAATTGGTTGGAGCGCTGGTTATTCCCCGAGCCCCCGGGTGGGGATCTGGATAGCAGGGGTCTTCCACGGGAATGTGTGCCTGGTCTCTCTGCTCATTTCTGGACAGGTGGGGCTCCACGCGTACACAGCATACGAGACATCAGCCCCAACGGGCTTTACATGGTAACTGACGAGCGTTGGTATCTTGGAACGCGAGTTCGCATCACTCTTACCAAGACGGATGATCAGGATGAGAGCGCTACGCGTTCGATTACGGTGGAAGCTGAGGTCGTCCGTTGGGGTAACGACGGCGTTGGCCTTTCATTTATTCTCCATGATCCACGCAACATTCGCCGCGGGGAACTACTGCCTTCCTACGGAGCAGACAGGGATAAACTCAAGAAATTCCTGAAGCTGCTCAACGACAAGCGCTAAGCACCTGGCACGGGTTACATTGCGTAGATAAACACGGCAGTCGGGGTACCATTTATCAGAGCGAACGTGACTCGCACCTGATCGCCGGTATCGGGTTCAAACTTCTTTCCATCAACTGCGCCAACCCTGGTTTCGGCAATCGAGTCGGGAGCAAGCTTAAAGGTCTGTTCGTTCCCGGCATCGTCCTTGATCGCAAAGAAGTGGTCCCGGCCACTAAATCTGACGATAGTGCCGATAGTTTTGGTAAAGGGGCCAGGGCCGATGCCGCGCAACGCCACAGCCGTGCGATCAAAGCCGTCCCCGAAGAAGAGGACAACCGCGACGGTTCCCTTGGCCTGGAATGACTGGGCTGGGATCAAACTGGCCCGAAATGCCTTGTCCATCACAATGGGTATCTTGTTATTCGTTAGAGCCTTGAAGTTCAGCTCGTTGCCGTCGTCAGTAAGTACCGTGATGGTCATGGCAGCCGAATCAATGGAACTGACGGTTCCAACCATGGCATGAACCACTTGTTGAGCCGTGGAGGCAACTGGAATAACAGCAAGGCAGGCAATGACGAAGTTGGTTCTCGAGATGAGGCTCGGCGTGAACCTGCGCCAATACTTGATGGGCGGACGACCCTCGAATAATTCCAAAGCTTCCCCTTCTTTTCGACGCCGAGAATCCTAGCACAGGCATATCGGGGCGGCAATTATCCATTTGGGGACGGCGCTGATCCTTTAGTTCCTGATTGCGGTGACTTTGGTGACTGCGGTTGATCCGCCGCAGCCGGCTTAGCAAGACGGGTGTCGCACCAATCGAGCTGAGGGGGTGCCTCAGGTCCTAGTTGGTGGTGCATCTATCGGACTTTACTTAGGCCAAGACCTTGAGCGAGGAAATCCCCAGATCTTCTGCCTTGTCAGCCGGCATATTTGCGAAAGCCTCGGCTTCGTTTTCCAGCTGCGGATCCCAGTTCTTGGGTTGATAGATGCAGCATGGCTCCTGCGCTAGAGGATCACCCGTCACGGCATAGGCCCGTGCCCGGGAACCACCGCAAATCTCCTTGTACTCGCACGCCCCGCACTTGCCTTCCAATTTACTGGTATCTCGCAATGATTTGAAAATAGGTGCGTTGCGGTAGATTTCGCTGAGTGGCGTCTGCTTCACATTCCCAGCGTGAATGGGCAGAAACCCGCTTGGATAAACGTTGCCAACGTGGGACACGAACAGGAAGCCCTTGCCATCGTTGACCCGACGGGTTGCCCAGCTTGCGGTTCGGGTCGGAGCATCGGCGGTCGGTGCACCGGGCTCATAGGCTTGAGCCGACCCCATCTTCAAGCTGCCTGGATGTCCATGCCCATGGCCGATCTTCCGTTCTTCCAGGTTGTGCTGCAAAAGATAGCGCCGGTAATGCATCGCTTCTGTCGTTTTGATTTGGAAGCTCACCCGATGTGACAGTTCGTAGATCTTGCCGAAGACCTGCTCAAATTCCTCGCCGGAAAGCAGATCGGCAAGCTGCCCGCGACCGACGGGAACGAGAAAGAATACGTTCCACATGACGATGGCCAGTTTCTCGAATAGAGCGCACAAGTTGTCGAGATCGTGCGCATTATGGCGGCTGATAGTGGTGTGCACCTGGATCGGCAAGCCCGCTTCACCGGCCCATTCAATTGCCTGGATGGTGCGTGCCCATGCGCCTGGTAGACCGCGGAATGCATCATGAATTTCGGGTGTGGATCCATCCAACGAAATACCGAGCCGTACGAGGCCCGCTTCTTTCAACTTGAAGATGGCATCGCGGGTCAGGAGAGGAGTTGCGCTCGGAGTCAATGCCACCTGTACACCCTTGTCCGCGGCGTAGCGGATCAACTCAAATACGTCTTTCCGTTTCATGGGATCGCCACCAGTGAACACGAAGATGGGCACATGCATCTCGGCGATCTGGTCAATCAGCGCCTTGCCCTCGGCATTGGTTAGCTCGTCGGGGTGGGCGATCGGCTGGGCCGCAGCGCGACAATGCTTGCAAGCCAGATCGCAGGACTGAGTTACCTCCCAGATGGCTAGAAAAGGTGCTTCGTCGTAGTTCAAACCGCCGCGAGCGGGAATTGTGTGCATCGGTTGCATACGGCCTCCTCAGTGAGAATCGCGGTTGGCCGGGCCAGAAGGAGAGTCCTGCGGCAGGGGAACGCCTCGATTCCTATCAAGGACATCACCTAGGGAGGGCTCCGTGCTGTGATTGGGATCACTTCATCTCGCTGAATTTACTCGCCTGGATTTCACTGACTGGACAAATTTCCACAAAGGGAGCACAATCCGACATCTGATGAGCTCTGGTCCTGAAACCCAGGTCTTTCTTGCCGGAGCTGGATTTCCACCAAGCCGAACCGAAGACTCCGCAATCTGGCGGGGTGAATTGAATCACAATTCCGTGTGCCGCTGGGCACTGCGAACCGGCGGCGAGCATGCAAAAATCTTTCCGCAACAAAAGGAGGTTCCCATGGCTGCAGTGATCAAGCCTGGTTGGAGCAAACCCTCCACCATCCTCTTCGCCTCCGAGATTCCCGCCAACGAGAAGGCTTTCGCCTTCGCTCTTGCGCAAGCCGCCGAATTTGGCGCAAATCTTATCCTGTTTCACGCGTATGACACGCTGGTAGTGGCTGCGTCGGAAACCTCGGGTATCCGGTACTACGACTATGCCGCCGCCGCGCGTACCGAAATGAAGCAACTTGAGCCCCTTGCCCAGCGGGTTCGCGCCGCTGGGATTCCATGCGAAATAGCTGTCCGTCCAGGACTTGCGGCCGATCAGATATTGGCATTCCTGCGCGAGCGGGAGATCGACCGGGTGGTTATGGGCACTCACTCACCCGGCCCTATCGGCAAACTGCTCGTCGGCTCGGTGGCAGAAGCCGTGCTCCGTAGTGCCAAAGTGCCTGTCTATATTGTTGGGCCTGATGTGGTGGATGGAACCTACCGCAACTTCGCGACCCGCACTATCCTGTGCGCTGTAAGCCTTCAGGAAGCGAGCCACGTTGTGGCAGCATTTGCCGCTGAACTTGCAGAACAGCACAGCGCACGCCTGATTCTGCAGCACGTCATCAGACCTCAGGAGCGCGCTGAGGTTCTGGCGGGCCGGACCATCGACCAGGTGGAAGTCGATCTGAAATCCCTGGTTCCAACTGAGCTTCAGGACAAAATTGCCTTGCAGACGATCGTGGTACCCGGCGATCCAACCGAGGAGCTGCTCTACCAGGCCAGGGCCCAGCAGGCCGACATCATTGTGTTGGGGGCGCAGGGCGCGTCAGCCTTTGCCGCCGTTACCCGTCACGGTGTTGTCTACAAAGTGCTGGCACATGCCCATTGCCCAGTCTTGACACTGTCGCCAGTGGTACTGGCCGAGTGCGGCGTCCAGGGAGAAAAACACCGCCCGGCAGAGGTCTATATGGCCGGCGTGTTTTAGGGCCGATTTGACAGGGACGGAATTTGATTCCGTTCCGTGGTTCATTTGCTAATTGTGGCCTCCACCCGAAGGCTTGAGGGTGGAGGCAGGGAGAGTGCGCCTGGGCGCCGGCTTGCTGAGACATGGCTGCCTCTCGCAAAAGACGCCCGTGATGCCTTTCCCCTCGGTGATGGTGAAGATGCGATCAACCGCGGGAATCTCCACGATTTCCCTTGCACCTGACGGCCAATGAATTTCTGCTGTTCCAGCGTCTGTCGCATCGCCGAGGCCGAAGTGTGGGCGCTGGTCATTGGACGAGATATAGCTGCCGCCGCTCATGACATCTTCCCGCTGGCGCATCCCATTCGCGGTTAAATAGACGGTAGTTCCGACGGCATCCCGAGGACTCGATTTGCCGGTCGCAGCGTCGCGGCCGCCAACGAGCTTCAACTCGACCCAATGGTGATGGTCTGGATTAACGTTCTTCAGCAGTACAGGCGGCCCGTCGATGGGACTGATTACAACGTCGATCTTTCCGTTGTTAAAGAGATCGCCAAAGGCTGCTCCCCGTCCTGAAGTCAGAACCGCGAGTCCCGATCCTTTGACCGGAGGAACATACTCGAATTTGCCATTGTGAGTGTTGCGAAACAAGAGCGGTCGTTCGGCAAAGGTGGTGCCCCAATCATGCTGGTCGACCTGCGGGTAGACGTGCCCGTTGATCATCATCAGGTCTTTCCAACCATCGTTGTCGTAGTCCAGGAAGCCGTCGCCCCACCCGACAAAGGGAACAGCCATCTCGGTGATGCCTGCTGGATTGCCGACTTCAGTAAAGCTGGCATCGCCGTCGTTGTGATAAAGCGCCTTGTAGTCGTCTGAGAAATCGGTAACCAGCAAATCCACAAGCCCATTATTCATGTAGTCCCCCACTGCCAGGCCCATGGATGCAATCTCGCGGCCCTCTCCGTTCAGTGCGAAGCCGGAGATATAGCTCTGATTGTCAAACGTGCCGTCACCCTTGTTGATGTAGAGATAATTCGGCACCGAATCGTTGGCGACCAGCAAATCGACTTTGCCGTCGTTGTTCACGTCGACGAAGATGGCGGTGAATCCGTAGTACGCTCCCGGATCGGAGACTCCGGCCTTGACGCTCACATCGGTAAAGGTGCCGTCGCCGTTATTGTGAAACAAGTGGTCGGGTTCGCCCTGTAAACCGTGCGGGCCGCACATCACCGGAGTCCCACGTATCTGGCAGAAGGCGAACGGAACACCGTTACTGGTCGTGGGCTGATTGTGCCAGTCGTAGTGAACGTATCCTGAAACGAAAAGATCGAGCCGTCCATCCCCGTCGTAATCGCCCCAGGTAGCTCCGTCGGACCAGTTCCCTAGCGTGACTCCGGCCTTCTCGGCAACGTCGGTAAATGTCCCGTTATGGTTGTTATGGTAGAGGCGGTTCTTACCGTAGTTAGCCACAAAAATATCAGGCCAGCCGTCATTATCGAAGTCACCGATTGCTACTCCGAATCCCCAACGGTCGTTGGTTACGCCGGCTCTTTGAGCAACGTCGGTAAACGTCCCGTCATGGTTGTTGTGGAATAGGGCGGCATGTGGGGGCATCTTCTTTCCGCTCAGCGCATCGTACGTGGAGCCATTGACGAAGTAGATATCGAGCCAACCATCATTGTCGAAATCGATGAGGCCCACTCCCGATCCATCGGTTTCCAGGATGTACTTCTTATCAGCGGTACCCATTACATGCTTCCATCTACCGAGACCTGAGGCTTTGGTTGCGTCCTCAAAGACCGCCGTGCCTGTGTCCACAAATCCGCCGGCGGTGATGGGCCGCTTCTGCGCATCGTAGACAGGAGCGAAACTTCCGGCCGACGAGATGCCGCCCATGCCGCCTTGCTGTGGTGATGGCGGACTCTGCGTCTGCCGTGCCTGTGCTGACTGGCATTCGCTGGGGATGGAAAGAATAGCTATGAGAACTCCGGCCAACAATCCTCGAACATGCACCAGCAAGAAGCCTCCACGGCTTGCAGTGTATCGTGATCGGCCATGCTGTCGTTGGATGCGTGCAGTGGTCCGATTGAAACAGACCACCGCGGAGCCGAAAGGGCAATCTCAAGACTAAGGCGCGATGGAGGCGAAATAGATGAGCAAGCGGCGAACCGATGGACAGACCCCCACGGTACACGACCACTTCGGCCGCTTTGCGGCAACGGCTTCAGGCTGGCTGGGATCGACCTGGGCGTTTGTAGCCGCGGCCCTGGTCATTGCCATTTGGGCAGCAACCGGTCCCGTCTTCCATTTCTCCGCCAAGTGGGCGGCGATCATCAGCACGGGAACTGCGCTGTTGACCTTTCTTATGGTTTTCCTGATCCAGAACACGCAGAATCGCGATGCCCGCGCCATCAATCTCAAGCTGAATGAGATTATTCGTGCCATGGATAAAGCACGCAATCAAATGATCGATATCGAGAGATTAACCGATCAGGAGCTGGACGAGATGCAAGCGACCTATGAACGTGTCAAGGCATTAACGACGCAAAGAAAACCGGGAAAGGCTGCCGAGCCACCAGCGCCATGAGTTAGTTCTGTTTCAACGCAGAACTAACTCATGATGCTCATCTCTAAGTGCGAAAGCACGCACGGTCTCCAGATCAGCAAGATGAGATGGTCGCAGCCCGCATGATTCACTCAGATAACTCTGAGAAGCAGAAGTACCAGCACAATGGTGAGAAGGAGGCTCAGACCGCCTCCGCCGTAGTAACCCCATCCAGGTCCAACTCGATATCCCCCGTATCCGAATCCAAAGATTAATACGAGCAGCACAATTATCAGTAGCATCGCTTCCTCCTGCACAACTTCGATGCAAACCAAATCATTCGCGGCCACACTTGTTATATCTATTCTCTTGCGAGATACAGGCACTTACTCGGCAGAGGGCGCATAGACGCAATACCCACGTGGTGGCGCAGGGAACTCGGCATTTCCTTCGCCGTCGGTCGTTCGCTCGTCGGGATGAGCCGTATCATGGCCATCCCACGCCACAGGCTTGAACTTCTGATTGGCCCACTTGGTTTTCACGGATGTGCCGCTCCATTGATTTCCCAGATTGTTGAGCACATAGATAAGTCCGCTCTGCGCTTCGGTTCCGGCACGCTGCATGATGTAGAGGTCCGGGTCGGCATGCAGAATGGAGGACTCTCCACCAGCGTGCGCATGATGTGCAGCAATCAGCGCATCTATTCCATTTGGCGAACCGGGACGCGCTAGTTCGCAATTGAAGTAGTCCCACCAGAAAACGCATGGATATCCGTCGCCGGTAAGGATAAACGAGTAACCAAGCATCTTGTCGTTCACTACTTCGTTGCCGCCCATGTCATGATTCTCGACAAAGGTCACAGCATTGAAGGGACGGCCAGCGGATACAGAACCGCCATCGGTAAGATTGCGCAGGTCGTAGTTTGGTTTGTCGCAGACATCTTTCAGTTTGTATCGCAAGGGGAAATCGAATGCGGCTATCTGCTGATCAGTCACAGCGCGGACTCCGTCGAGCCAGCCGTCTATGTCTTCGGGACCAGACCAATACTCGCCAACTATAAAGGGAGCAAATTCAACGCCGTCTCTCTTTTGATATTGGTACTTTGCGAGGAGTCCGATCATCCATGCGCCAAAACCCTTTACGAAGTCAAATCGCATGCCATCGAAATCCAGTTCCTCGATGGCAAGGCGGGCGTATTCGAACATCGCTTCATAGACGCGGGGGTTGCGGTGACACAAGTGCGGAAATCCTGCAAATTGTTCGCCCTCGATCATTATTCTTTCATAGCGGCAGGGATGGAAGCAGTTCCAATCGCGGGGAAACTTGCCACTCTTCGGTTTGAATTTTGTCCATCGCTTCTTGCCGTCCAATGGGTTGGTTTCTTCTTCATCAGCGCCCGAGTTATGGTTGATGACCATATCTGCGATTGCACTCATCTTGTGCTGATGCAGCAACTGGATAAGTGCCGCAAGCTCGGCACGATTGCCATAGAGAGTCTTCAGGGAACCCTTCTGATCGAAATCTCCCAGATCGAAATAGTCATAGGGGTCGTAACCGTTTGAGTCTGGAGACGCGGCTTTGGAAAATGGCGGAAGCCAAAGGGAGTCAATACCGGAAGCCGCAAGCTGCGGAACTAACTCGGCGATATGGTTCCACCATTCTCCACGTTTGTTTTCTTTAGTTGGCGCATCCCAATAGAACGCTTGCATCATTACAGCCATTCGTACTTGCTCCTATTCATTTCTCGGTCCCGGGGATGGCATAACCTGGCAAACGGAACCGGAAGTAGCCGCTGCTTGCCGCCAACGCAGGTACGCAGGACATCCAGCTGATTGCTAAGCGAGTGAATGACTCTCGGCGTTCGTACCCAACAGCTATTGGTTGCACAAATGTGAGCGCGGGTTAGCTGCACGTTCGCGCAAAACTCATGGAATCAACCATGACGTAAATCTTTGTGAATGCGAACAACCATCGGCTGCGGGTTGTGCTTCAAAGCATAGGTCGTGAGGGAAGAGAAGACAGCAAGGCCTCAGGAGGTGTTGGCATGCTTTGGACGATTTTTGTAATTCTTTTAGTTTTGTGGCTGCTCGGGCTTGTGAGTTCCTACACTCTGGGCGGTTACATTCACATACTACTTTTGATCGCGCTGGTGGTACTGATTCTACAGTTGGTCTCAGGCCGCAGACCGATCGTTTGACGATACAGGATCTGATTTACTTCGAGCCGCAGCAAGGGCACAATTTCGTGCCACAAAACAGATTCAATTCAAGAGCCACGGAGGTGGAAGATGAATAAGGATACAGTCAAGGGCACGATTGATGACGCCGCTGGACGCGCAAAGCGCCAGGTTGGCGAGTGGACCGGCAACACAGATGCTCAGGTGGACGGTACCGCTCAGCAGATCAAGGGCAAGGTCGAGAAGGCATGGGGTAACGTGAAGGACGCAGCCCGCGATGCCGAGCGTGATGCCAACACTGAGACTGAGAATCAGGCTCGTGAACGCCAGCGCCTCGAAGAGGAGCACAAGCACCACGTAGCGTCTGGCAGCTAGAAGAGTCGACTCGCACTGAGCCTGATTCTTAGCTATGACTAGGGCGGCGGCTGAGATGGAACCTTGTATTGCGGCGTGCTTTTCTGATTAGGAGTGCGCCAAACGTTGCGGGGTCCAATTAGCCGCCCTTTTTGATAGGGGCGAAGAAAGTGCGTGGTGTTTCTCCCACTGGTTCGCGGTAGCTGACTGTATTAGATTTAGTCGACAGTGAATGCCTGATGAATTCGGTTTGCTTAAGTTGATGCTCCAGTGACCGCCATAGAATCTTGCGCGCCTTCCGCGTATACTGTCCGCAAGGCAGCGCGCACAAAGCACGCAGCCTCCAAGTGAGGTGCGTCTTCCGCAGGGACTCCGGTTCACTGACGTTCGACGTTCCACCATCGGAGACTACCCGATGGCGCACAGTGGCCCGCGTGCTTCGAAGTCCCATGGACGCCTTGAGTTGCGCCCTCCTTCCTGCATTTTGTTCTCTTTGCGGCTCTCCTCTGCCGCAACTATCGACTGCGCCAATCTGCAAAGCCTGCTGGTCGGAATTTCCGCCCCAGAGCGGTCTCGCGTGTGAACGTTGCGGCGATACCCTGGATTCCCCGTGGGTAGTTCCGGATCAAGCCAATTCAGATCATCGGGCCAATGCAAATCTTTGTCGCGCCTGCCGAATGGCACCACCGCCATTTGTCCGGGCTGTGGCGTACGGACTTTACCAAGACCGTTTGAAGGCGGCCATTCATGCGCTCAAGTATGATCAGCTGCATCCGGCAGCACGCATGCTTGGACAGATGTTAGCGGAGGCGATTGCCCAACTGGCTCATGAAGCTCCGGCGGAGATGCTGGTGGTTCCCATTCCGCTGCACCGCTCCAAGCGTGCCCAGCGCGGCTTTAACCAGGCGCGCGCGTTGGCTGTTTACGCGCTAGAGTCTCTGCGCAAGTCACATCCGCAATGGCGGCTCAGGCTGGCAGCGAGCACGTTAATGCGTCATCGCGCCACGACAAGCCAGGCAGGTCTCACTTCACGCCAGAGACGGCTGAATGTGCGCGGCGCGTTTGCTGTTTCCGATACGGCGGTTGTGGACTCAAAGCACATTCTGGTGATCGATGACATTTTTACCACGGGCGCAACAGCGCGTGCTGCTGCACAAGTGCTAGTTCGTGCTGGAGCAGCATCGGTGTGGGTGGCTACGTTGGCTAGGGCGCGTCGCGTCTCTGGGCCTGGCTACGGAGACGCAGGAACAGTCGAAGATAACGCGGGACTTTCAAGCTACGGGGCCTCGGCGGAATTGCAGTACGAAAGGAATTATTCATCGCAAGACCAACCATCTTTTTGACGAGGGGATAAGAGATGTCGCTGGGAAAAGCTATGATTCATGCGCGCAAGCAGAAGTCCATTGCAAAGGCCGTGGCGTATGCCGGGGACTACGCAGCTGTGCAGCCGATACACATGCTGCAGATGCCGGTGTTGGTGCTCAATGCATCCTACGAGCCCATCAATATTTGCGGCGCTCGCCGTGCGCTGGTGCTGGTTCTGAAGGGAATTGCGCGCACTGAAGAAGAGCATGGCCTCACGCTGCACGCGCAACGCAGCCGCATCGCCATGCCCTCTGTAATCCGGCTTTTGGAGTACCGCCGCATCCCGCACCAGACGCGCGCCCTCTCGCGCAAGAACATCCTGCTGCGTGATCGCAACACCTGCCAGTACTGCGGCGTCGTATTGCCGGCGAGTGAACTCACGCTGGACCATGTGATTCCTCGCTCTCGCGGCGGCAACTCCACGTGGGAGAACCTGGTGGCATGCTGCCACGCCTGCAACCGCCGCAAGGGCAACCGCATGTTGAACGAGCTTGATGACATGATGCTGATGCGCGATCCGCGGCCGTTCTCGCTTCATACCAGCCGGCAGATCATGCGGATGCTGGGGCGCGGAGATGATCGCTGGCGCAAGTACCTGTTTTATTGAGTGAGCAACACCGGAATAGCTGCAGGTTCGAGCACACGAAGGTTTTGAAGTTCACGCCTGTGAAATCTTGCATGTAGGGGATCGTCGCTTGTTTACGCAGGCCATCGTTCGGGTACCAGGTAGCAACTTCGATACGGGTCTAACAACCGTTTCGCTCGGCCGGCCTCAATTCGATCGAGTCCTGGAGCAACATCGTCTCTACTGTGAAGCGCTGATTGAATGTGGCCTCGCGCTCACTAGGTTGGAGGCCGATCTTCGATTTCCGGATTCGACCTTCGTGGAAGATACGGCTATTCTCACGACCCGTGGCGCTGTCCTGACGCAGCCTGGGGCAGTGAGCCGCGAAGGCGAAGTGGATGCCATTCTGCCAACCATTCTGGATTTCTTTCCGGTACCGCTGACCATCGACGCCCCGGGAACCCTCGATGGCGGGGATATATGCGAGGCGGAAGACCACTTCTTTCTCGGGCTCTCGCACCGTACCAATGAAGAAGGCGCGCGCCAATTGACTGCCCACCTGGCGAGCCTGGGCTACACTTCTTCGACCATCGATGTACGGCCCATCACCAGCATTCTTCACCTGAAAAGCGGAATCTCTTACATTGGCGACAACACGCTGGTTGTTATGGAGGAAATGGCGGAGAATGCCCAGTTTCGCAACTTTAACTTGATCCGGGTGGGACCGGAGGAGAGCTATGCGGCCAACTGCGTGCGGGTGAATGATCGCGTACTGGTGGCGGCTGGGTTTCCCAGTTTTACTGCGGAACTCCGCACCCGCGGGTTCGACCCCTTGATTCTCAATATGTCGGAGTTCCAGAAGATGGACGGCGGGCTGAGTTGCTTATCTCTTCGCTTCTAGCAGCTATTTCTTCGGTTGCGGATCCGGAGCTTTCTGCGGTGGCGTAATATCCTGGCCGTCGTAAATGATTTTGGTCGTGGAACCAAACTGCTTGTAGTCGGAATACTTGATGGTGTCGCGGATGTGCACGTCCTGCGCCATGTAGCCGTGTCCGCCGCTGAAGTGCAAAATCCCCTCGCCCTTGGTGTAGACCGGGAACCAGTAGTGCCCGTCGATCTGCTGGCGCCAGGTCATAAAGGGCGGATGCAGGTCTTCGCTGTTCTTGCGCGTGTCGTCGGGAACCATTCTGCCGTTGGTTACCACGATCTGCAGATCGGTGACGTCGACCCAGATGCGCCCCAGCAAGTATCGCTTTTTCTTTTCGATTACTTTGGGGCTCACGTCGAAAACGTAGCAATCCACCTCATCGACCTTTTGCCGGCCCACGTACTTGACGTCGTATTGGCCGATCTCCTCCGCGGTGAGCACAAAGGGGTAGCCGTGCTGAATGTCCTGGAGATCGGACGGGGACATCATGACGCGCTGCAGAGAGTTTTCCGGCGCGTAAACCACCTTCTCAGTGCGCGCTCCGGAGGGGTCAAATATTACGTCGTCCACTTCGTAATATTCCCCGTCTACCTTGCCGTCGTCGTCGATGGTTTGAACGCGTGCGATGCGGCGATAGGTGTAATGGTTCAGGGCTTTCTGGAACTCACTTTCCTTGGCCGCAAACTGACGGATGATCTCTTCAGGAGCGATGGCGGGCGCAGTGATGTCCATGCGTCCGAATCCTGCATCCAGCGCCATCGGCGTAAAGCTGTCCTTATCCTGCGCTGCGGCGGTCAGGACGTATCCCGCCATCAGCATCGCCATCAACCATCCGTTTCGCACGCTCAGGTTTTTCTCCTCCCCTGGTTTCTTGACGACCGGGAAGACGGCGCCATGGGGCACCGTTCGGTCGCTTCCGACTCGTCCACATCTACAACATTAGACGCATGGACACGGCCACGCGATAGTCTGACAATCAAGGTTCGGTCCCCGAGTCCCCATGGGACTTGCCGGTGTTCCGGTTTCCTCGGGGGGTATGCTGGACTCGGAGTGCGTTCCCGTGTTCTGCTTTCCTTCATTGGGGTTGGCATCCGGACGGGCGTTTTAGTCCCGGGTCCTGGTGGCCGATCCGCAATAGTTAACCGGATTTTGCTTCCCATCGACGCGTTCTGCAAGGAGAAAATCGGCGTCCATGCCCGACAATTACCAGCTTCCGGCGCTTGTGCTTACTGCGCTTCTGCTGCCGGCATACGGTTTTCTCTATCTGCGATTCCGCAATACTCGTACTTTGCTCTGGTTTCTCGGTTTCCTCTGCGCCGTCATCCAGATGGTTCTTTTCTACAAACTGGGGGTAACCGATTTTATTGGTGGGGGTCATCCCTGGCTGTTGGCCGCTGGCGAAACCTCCATCCAGATCGGCTCGGCCCTGTTTCTCGCCTCTCTGTCTCCTTTACGCTTTCGTCTTGGTCACCTGAACGTCCTCTACGTAATCCCCTTTACGTTCCCCCTGGTTATCTATTCGCTGCTTTTTTACGGTGTATTTCATGGCATCTCGCCCCGTGGACCGCTATTCCTCATCTTTCCAGCACTGGGCGTGCTTTCACTGATTGCCGGGCTATTCTGGGGAATTGCCCGAGGCAGCATGCCCCCCCTGGTGGCGGAGACCGTTTGCGTTCTGGCCGGCTGTATTGGGCTGCTGGTCTGCTTCGCCAACGGAGCCGCGTGGCCACTCACCCTGGTTGAGTGTGCTAACCACTTCATGACTGCGCTGCTGCTGATTTTTGTCTTTCAGCGCGTCACTCCAGGTGTAGTTCTCAGTGTTCTCGGCTTCTGGGCCTGGTCGTTTTCCATTTTCACCATCTTCCCGGCAATTGCCTTTAACCCACTCATGAACCTCTATCTGCTCCGTTTGATCGTTCTGGGTAAGGTAGTGGCTGCGCTGGGCATGATTTTGGTGGCATTGGAAGACCAATTGGCACTGAACAAGGTGAGCAGAGACCGTGAACGCAGGGCGCGAGGAGAGCTGGAAGCCTACGCGAACCCCATGCTGGTGCGGCGCCGGGTAGAGGACTTCGATCGGCAAGGCAACGAGATCTGCCGGATTGCCGTGGATCACAGCCGGTTTGCCCAGGCTGCCCTGCTGCTTGAGACAGGAGGAAGGTACCGCCTGGCAGGATCTGCCGGGTTGGACGTCGCTCTTGTCAGCGCGCTGGACTCGCTGGCCAGTCGGATACCTCTCGCCGATTTTCTGGCACCAGGGGCTACTCCTCCTGCGTTTGAGCGGAGCCAGACAGTCAACCTGAACCTGGAGCCCTGGCTGAGCCCCGGCGATGACCTGAAGCGGCTCCGCTTTACCAATGCCCTAGCGGTTCCCATTGTCGGTCGGTCGACCTCCGAGGGTGCTCTGTTGCTGGCGGGGATGCGCAACCCACAGACCTCGCTCCGCGCCGAGGATCTTCTCCCGCTGGAGATTCTTGCCGGCCGTCTCCAGGCCGTTCGCAGTCAGACCCGGATGCTTGAAAAGCTCATCGATTCTGAAAAACTCGCCGGACTGGGACAGTTGGCCGGCAATGTGACGCAGCAGTTGAACAATCCTCTTACTGTGATTCTGGGGTATGCCTCGCTGCTCGATGAGGGATCGAATCTCAATTCGCAAGAACGAAAAGCGGTGGAGGCCATCATCAACGAAGCGCGCCGCATGAAGGCTACGTTGGAGAGTCTCTCGCGCATTTCGCGGCGTCAAACCGAACAGTTCGACACGATATCGGTATCGGAGCTACTGGCAGACATGGAACAGCTCCACCGATCTGAGTTTCTCAACCGTTCCATCGACTTCCGGTTGAATATTGCTCCAGGGCTGCCGAGCGTCCGGTGCAATGCCCAACAGCTGCGACAGGCCGTTCTTCACTGTTTGCAGTTTGCGATTGAAGCTGCGGACAGTCCGAGTTCTGGCTTCGCGCCCAACGAGGCACCGAGCAGGACTGTCCGCCTAGAAGCAACGGCCGAAGGAAAGGTTGTTCAGATCCTGGTGGCGCACTCGGGTCCAGGATTTCTCTATCCAGAGCGTGCATTTGACCCCTTCATTCCTGCGCAAACCACGGGCGAGATGGCGGCATTGGGACTTGGGCTCTGCGCCACCATCATTCGCGACCACAATGGCCGCGCCTCCGCCGTCAACCTGGAGCCAACCGGCGCCGCGATCATCCTCGAACTCCAGGCTGCTTAAGACACCCTCAGACACTGATAACGAATGACCAGAATGGCGCCTTGCCCACACGGCGCGGGAACTTCTGTGCGCGTAGTGCGTAGAGTGCACCAGGGACTGGTAGTGTCAGCAGGCCCTCAATCTACATGGAGGGCGCGTGAATCTTGTCATTGAGGAAGTCGCAAAGCGTTATCGAAGAGGCGTTCTCGCACTGCGCGAGTTCAGTCTCGCGCTGAAGCCTGGAGTGCTTGGTCTGCTAGGGCCAAACGGTGCGGGCAAAACCACACTGATGAGTATTCTGGCCACCATCACCAAGGCCAGCGAAGGTCGCGTTCTCTGGAATGGTGTCGATATTGCCCGTAATCCTGACGCACTTCGATCCGTGCTGGGCTATCTGCCGCAGGACTTCGGCGTCTATCCGAATCTGAACGCGGTTGAGTTTCTTGAGTATCTAGCCGCGGTCAAAGGGCTCGACCCGGCAACGGCCAAGCACCGCATCGATGAACTGCTGGAGTTGGTGAACCTGACGGAAGCGTGCAAGCGTCCGCTGGGCGGATTTTCTGGCGGGATGAAGCAGCGGGTGGGCATTGCACAGGCGCTGCTGAACGATCCGCAATTGCTGATTGTGGACGAGCCCACAGCAGGACTGGATCCTGAGGAGCGCGTGCGTTTTCGGAACTTGCTCTCTGACCTTTCCGGCAAGCGGATCGTGATCCTCTCTACGCACATCGTCTCGGATGTGGAGGCGACCGCAACCGATATTGCGATCATTGAGAAGGGCGCTCTTGTGGCCCACGGATCTCCCGAAGAGTTGCTACTTCAGGTTGAAGGCAAGGTGTGGGAGTGGGTGGTAGCGAGTGCGGAGCTGAACGCTGCAAAACAGCGATTTTTGATCAGCAGCACCACTCGCCGTAGCGATGGTGTTCACGTGCGCGTGCTGGGAGAGCAGCCACCTGAAGGCGCACAAACCGTTGCGCCGAATCTTGAGGACGCCTATCTCTACTGTCTCTCGCATCACCGGGCTGAAGTGCAGCAAGAAGCGCAGGTTGAGGTCATGGCATGATGCGGGCCCGAGCGCTCTATCACTTGGTCCGCGCCGATTTTCTTGAGCGGGTACGCCGCTACAGTTTTCTGCTCACGCTGGCTTTTTCCGTGTACCTCGGCTATGCCGTTTACTCCGGACAGATGGTCCTGCAGTTGGACAAGTATCGCGGCGTCGATAACTCGGCATGGCTCGGTTCTGTGATTGGGCTGGTGGGCTCCGTGTGGCTCTCGCTGGTTGGCTTTTACGTCGTCAAGAACGCGATTCAGAGTGACAGGCAAACCCGCCTGGGACAGATTCTGGCGACTACGCCTATCAGCAAAGGCTTCTACACGCTCAGCAAGGCTCTGAGCAACTTTGTCGTGCTCGCAGCGATGATTCTGGTTCTGGCCTTCGCAGCGCTCGTGATCCAGTTGCTCGACCGCTCCGATTCGCGCATTGATCTCTTCGCGCTGCTTTCTCCGGTGCTGTTCTTCGGGCTTAGCGCTGTGGCCGTGACTGCAGCACTTGCAGTCTTGTTTGAGAGCCTTCCGGTATTGCACGGCGGAGTGGGCAATATCCTCTATTTCTTCCTGTGGGTTTTTCTGTTGGCATTCGGTTCGGGCACCATAGCAGAGGGGGTATCAGACGATGGATTTCACCACTTTGCCGACTACACGGGTATCGTTTCTGTGATGAGCCAGATGCAGAACCAGGTGCACAAGCTCGATCCGCAATACAGCGGCGGTGCATCTTTCAACATCGGCAACATGAACCCGACTACAAAGACTTTTCTTTGGACGGGACTGATTTGGACCCCGGCGCTCGTTCTTAGCAGGGGAATGCTTTTTGTTCTTGCGGGCGCTCTTGCCCTGCTTGCAGCTGTCTTCTTCGACCGCTTCGATCCCGCGCGGGCGAGTTGGCTTCCGCAAAAGAGACCAAAGCTGACGCGTGAGCCCGAGAGCCATGAACCAGCCCTGGCGTCGATTCGCGGCAGTCTCTCTGCGGAGAATATCGCACATCTCCCGCAATCGCATCTATCCGCTGCGCACCTCGTGCCGCTGACGCGAACCGGGGCGCTATCCGTCTCGCGCGTGCGGTTCTTCACACTGCTGGGCGCCGAGGTTCGCCTGTTGCTGCGAGGTCACGCATGGTGGTGGTACACAGTGGCGGTGGGCCTGTTCATCGCATGTTTGGCATCACCGCTTGAGGCGGCGCGGTCCGGCGTGATCGTGGCCGCATGGATCTGGCCAGCCTTGATCTGGTCGCAACTGGGTACGCGCGAGGCACAGTTCTCCACTGGTGCGCTCGTCTTTTCTGCGCCGCACGCAGTCCCGCGTCAACTTCTGGCGACGTATGCGGCAGGCGTAGTGGTTGCCGCGGTTGCTGGCGGCGGCCTCGGTTTGCATCTGCTCTTCGCGCGCGATTTCAGCGGGTTCGCGGCCTGGGCCTGTGGTGCGCTTTTCATTCCAGCGCTGGCGCTCGTCCTTGGAGTAACCACAGGCAGTCGCAAGTTTTTTGAAGCGCTTTACGTAGTGTGGTGGTACGTCGGTCCGCTGCACCACATTCGCGATATTGATTTCATGGGAACCACGGCTCAATCCAGTACGCCGGCCGGCTATCTGGCAGCTGCGGCGGCGCTTCTGCTGATTGCTTATGAGTGGCGTAGAGCGAAGCTAGCGACCGCGTAAGAGCCGCCCCTGTCAGGGATTCTTGATTTTGAGCGGGATCGTCGTGAGATCATTCTTCCAGCGAACGACACGATTGTTGCGGAAATAAACCTCAGAGCCGCCGTACTCAAACTTATCCGCAGAAAACGCGGTCGGGGTCCCCTGAACTACCAGCACATCGTCTTTCGTTGAATCGATGGTGAAATAAATCTGGCTTGTGTCCACGGAATGTTCCGGCCAAAGCTTGACTCGGATAGGGTCGGAGACAGGATCGATTTTCCAACCGATCACGCTGCCGTCCTTGAGAAAAACATCCGACCGCCCATAGACGAGCCTGTCGCCAGTAGACGCAGTCGGAGGACCTTGCAATTGCACTACTTCGTCCTTAGTTGAGCCGATGGTGATATAGGGATAGACTTTATGCGGCGCGGATTCAGCCTTGTCAGGCTGCTGTACGGCTGGTCTCTCGGCGGCATTGCGAATGGGTTTCGAACTGGCTTCCGGTTCTGTATGCGCAGTCTTCGGTAGTGCTGGCGGAGAGGGAGGGAACAATCTTGGAGCCAATTTGCTCAGGTCTTTCAGCACAGCGTGTTTGAATCTTCTCTTTGGTTCCGCAAGCTCTTTCATTAAATCGTCTTTGCCGGTGCCAACGGCTTTCGTCGCTTCTTCGGTTGTGGGAGCAGGAATATCGAAGGCGATCCAAAGATATCTGAAAAAGAGAACCATGAGCGCGATGAGGGCAAGTTGTAAGAGGGTCTTGAATCCCCAAAAGGTCACACGCGATAAACGCTGGATCAGTTTTCTGAGAGAAGTCCTCCTCTTCGCTGCGACGACTTCCTCGTTTGAAGACTCGGTCGAAGGTGAGTATTCAGACCAATGACTGGGGCTCTGCCATTCCGCCCGCTCCTGCAATGTCAATGTCAGAAATTCGTACGCTGAATTAATGTCCTTCAGCTTTTTTTCCGCGGCTTCTTTCAACTTCGCGTCGTTTTGAAAGCGATCCGGATGCCAGACTTTGACCAGAGTGAGATAAGAAGAACGGACTTCTGTCTCTGACGCGTCTTGCTCCAATTCGAGAATTCGCAGGGAGGTGCACCGGTTGCACATAGTTCCGGTACCTTCAACGTTGTTTCCGCACACACAGGCAATCATTCAGGCAGAACCACAGGTTTTCTTCTTTAGGTGACGATCCGATTATAAAAGAGAGGCGCAGGGCCGGCTATGTGTTTCGTCACGCAGTTCGACATACATTTGCTGTGGATAGGAACGGCGCCGGAGGCTTTCCAAATCAGCACTTTGAGGAGGGAGCCGACATACGCTGTTCGGGCCGCGGAGCTTGAGCCTGCGCGCGATGCCGGGAATCCGTAGAATGGATGTGTAGGGTTTTTCCCCAACAAGATGGCATTCACAGAACAGTACGATGTCGTCGTAGTCGGCGCCGGTCACGCCGGATGCGAAGCCGCGATGGCGGCCGCGCGCATGGGGCTGAAGACAGCCCTGATCACCATGAATCTGGACCTGATTGCGCAGATGAGCTGTAATCCGGCAGTCGGCGGCGTGGCCAAGGGTCATTTGGTGCGCGAGGTCGACGCCCTCGGTGGCATCATGGGCGAAGTCGCCGATGCCGTGGGAATTCAATTCCGGCTACTTAATACCTCGCGCGGTCCTGCCGTCTGGAGTCCCCGCGCGCAGTGCGACAAGCAACTCTACCGCGTGAAGATGCGAGAAGTGCTGGAAGCGCAGCCCGGACTGCATATTCGGCAGGCCGAAGTCGTGAACCTGGTCATTGAGGAATCAGGGACAGCGCGGCGTCGCGTGTTGGGGTTGAAGTTGCGCGACGGCCGCAACCTGCTTGCTGGCGCGACGATCATCACTACCGGGACATTTTTGAATGGGCTCATTCATTGCGGCGAAGAGCGCTATCCCGCCGGTCGCAGCGGTGAGCCCGCATCGGTTCTGCTCGGAGAAGCGCTGCGTGCGCTCGGGCTGCGGACTTGCCGACTGAAGACGGGGACGCCTCCCCGGCTGGATGGACGGACGATCCGCTGGGATGCTTTCGAGGAGCAGCCGGGAGATGCCGATCCGACTCCGTTCAGCTTCCGAACGAAGAAGATCGTCCAGCCGCAGATCTGTTGCCACATTGCTTTCACGACGCCGGAAACGCTGCGCATCATTCGTGAGAATGTGGGCCGCTCGGCAATGTACTCCGGCCAGATTGAGGGGATCGGTCCGCGCTATTGCCCGTCGATCGAAGATAAGATCGTCAAATTCCCTGACAAGACGCAGCACCAATTCTTCCTCGAGCCTGAAGGCCTGAATACCCACGAGGTCTACGTCAACGGCATGTCGACCTCGCTGCCCATGGAGGTACAATGGCAGATCGTCCGCTCCATTCCCGGCCTTGAAGAAGCGGAGATGCTGCGCCCCGGGTACGCAATTGAGTACGACTCCGTGGACGCCACCGAACTCGATCGGACGCTGCGCGTCAAGAGTATGGACGGTCTTTACCTTGCCGGGCAGATTAATGGAACGAGCGGATACGAGGAAGCGGCCTGTCAGGGCATCATGGCGGGGATCAATGCCGCTTTGTGGTTGAAGGATGAGCAGCCGTTCACCATGGACCGGACCGAGGGCTACACGGGCATTCTGATCGACGACCTGATCTCCAAGGGCACCAACGAGCCCTATCGCATGTTCACGTCGCGGGCCGAGTTCAGGCTGCACCTGCGCATCGACAATGCAGACCGGAGA
>Ga0187847_10000983_pt1 | contig 27658 bp, 19 predicted proteins | sample June2016WEW_4_10_FD_132458 | JGI IMG/M metagenome (GOLD analysis project Ga0187847, IMG submission 132458) | Peatland microbial communities from SPRUCE experiment site at the Marcell Experimental Forest, Minnesota, USA - June2016WEW_4_10 | ecosystem: Environmental > Terrestrial > Soil >...
CGGGTCTCCAGACCCGCCCCAAGGGCCGACGTGGACGTCGGCCGCAGACCTGGAGGTCAGCCCCACCTCACTCATCCCGCAACGCCACCATCGGATCGATGCGTGTGGCGCGCAGGGCCGGTGCAAAGCAGGCCGCCAGCGCCGTGCCCAACAGCACCGCCATAACCAGCGAGAGCGTCAGCGGATCCCGCGCGCGCACGCCGAACAGCAGACTGTTCAGTACGCCGGCAATCGTGACGGTCGCAAGCAGCCCTAGCACCAATCCCCCGAACACCGGAAGCATCCCTTCGGCCAGCACTTGCCACAACACGGCGCGGGGCTCGGCGCCCAACGCCATGCGGATTCCAAGCTCGCGGGTGCGCTGTCCCACGGAGTAGGAGATGGCCCCGTAGACGCCGACCACCGTGAGCAGTCCGGCCAGCGCGCCGAAAGCCGTGAACAGTATCGCGCCCAGGCGCGGCGCCCACAGCGACTCGTGACTCGCTTGCATGGCCGTTTGCAGATTCGACAGCAACACATCGCGGTCGAGACTCTGCACCTCGCGCCGCACTGCGCCCAGCATCGCCTCCGGCTCGCCGGTGGTGCGCACCCATAAAGTGACGGCGGGCGCATAGCTCTGCCGCAGGCTCAGATAGACCATTAACCGGGGCGCCTCTCCCGGACTAATGTACGTGCAGTTCTTCGCCACCCCCACGATCTCCACTGGCGCGCTGTCGCCGAAGAAGCGCAAGCGCCCGCCAATGGGATTTTTCCCGCCCCAGAAGTGCCGCGCCATGGTTTCGTTCACCACTGCCACGCGCGGAGCGGCAGGCGAGTCCCCGCCCGCAAACGCCCGGCCGCGCAGCAGCGGGATGCGCATGGTCTGAAAATACCCCGGCTCTACCAGATCGATCGGCGCCACCGCGCCGGGTCCCGTACCGGTCTCCTGCCCTTCCACGGAAATGCTGCGCGCCCGTTGCACAGTGAACGGAGGGTTGAAAGCCACGGTCGCGGCGGCGACTCCCGGCAAGCTTGCGGCGCGCTCTATCACGCGCGCGTAATACGCGCGCCCCTGCGCTTCGGTGAAACCGCGCGCCTTCACGTTCAGAGCGAGCGTGGCCATATGCGCGGCGTCGAATCCAGGATCTACCGCCTCCGTATTCCGCAGGCTGCGCAAGAACAGGCCCGCGCCCGTGAGCGCGACCACGGAGAGCGCCACTTGCGCCATGACCAGCAAGCCGCGTGCATGCGCGCGATGTCCCGCGCGCGTCCACGGGCTGCGGCGTTCCCTCAACTCCGTCGCCAGATCGGTGCGGGTCGCGGCGCTCATGGCCGGCGCCAATCCAAAGACCAGCGTGGCCAGCACCGCCACCAGGAGCGTAAAGCCCAACACTCGGCCGTCAAAACTGAGCATGGCGTCGCCGCTTAAGATCCAGGGCGGCCGATAGCTCCACAGCAGATTGCGCCCCCAGCGCGCCAACACCAGGGCCGCCGCGCCTCCGGCTATCGACAGCAGCGCGCTCTCCGTAAGCAGTTGTCCGATCAAACGCCCTGGCCCCACCCCCAGCGCCAGGCGGAGAGCGATTTCCTTTCGCCGGCCTGCCGCGCGCACCAGCAACAGGTTGGCAACATTGGCGCACGCTATCAGCAGCACCAGTCCGCTGGCTCCCAGCGCCACGCCTCCCACCATCTCCAAACCGCCGCGCGAATTTGGCTGAATGACGGATTCGGCGATCGGCAGCAGAGTTATCGCGCGGCCCTGGTTGTCCGCCGGATACTCCCGCGCCAGTTGGGCAGTCAGCGTCTTCATATTGTCTTCCGCCTGTTGCCGGCTGACGCCGTCCCTCAACCTGCCGACGACGGAGAACAAAAGCGCCTTGCGGCGATCGACCCAGTCCGCCATGGAGAACATTTGCGGGTACATCGCCATGGGAACCCATACGTCGGCGCTGACCAGCGCATTGGGGCCATGAAAACCCTTGGGAGCCACCCCTATGATCGTGTACCCGCGCTGGTTCAGACCCACGGTCGCCCCGATCGCACCGCGGCTGGCCGCGAATCTGCGTGTCCAGAAGGCGTAACTGATCACCACCACCGCGTCGGCGCCAGGGAACCGGTCTTCCTCGGGAAGGAACGTGCGCCCGAGAACCGGCTCTACGCCCAGCACGTCGAAGTAGTTCCCGGATACAAGCTGCCCCGGCACATCCCCCAGTTCGTTTTCTCCGGTGAGCACTGCCTGGATCGGGGTATACAGCGCGAGACCCGAGAAAACCGTATTGCGGTCGCGGTAATCCTTGTAATTCGGATATGAGTTGTACAGCAATCCTGGGTTGATGCGGTCCACCGTGAACACCGAGACCAACCGCGCGGGATCGCGCACCGGCAAGGGCTGCAGCAGTACCGCGCTGACCAGGCTGAAAATGGCGCTATTCAGGCCGATTCCCAAAGCCAGGGAGGCCGTCGCCACCGCTGTGAATGTGGGGTTGTTCCGAAGACCCCGCAACGCGTAGACAAGGTCTCGTCTCAAATTCCAGTATAGAGTGGGGCGGGCGTCCACGCCTGCAGCGGGTCTCCAGACCCGCTCGCCGAGCGAAACTCGCGCTTTTTGAACGCGAGGCTCGCCGCCAGGTGGGGCAGGCCCTCGGCATGGCCCTCGGCCTGCTGCGGCCTCTCAGGCCGCTCTCCTTACTTGCGCAAAGGTCTCGGTTTTTCGGGGCGAAGAGCGGCCGGAGGCTGCGCACAGGCCGAGGGCCTGCCCCACAAATTGCGGACTCTCACTGCCGTAAGGGCGTCACCGTCTCCCCGTTGTGCAGCGTCAACTCCGTGGGCAGCGCCACCTCGCCGCCTTCCGTCAGTCCCGCGAGAATCTGCACGCGCGTCACGCTCGACACGCCCGGCTGAACCGCTCGCCATTCCAGCCGATCGCCGCGCAGCGCGAATACGCCCACGCCATTGGCGTCCCGCCGCAAGCACTCCTTGGGAATGGTCAGCGCCTTGTCCACCGTAGCGGTGCGAATGTGCGCATCCACATTCGTGCCCGGCAGCAGCGCGCGCCCCGGATTGTCGATGGTACACAGCACTTCACCCACCTGCCGGCTTCCCAGCGCCACAATGCTGGCCGGCTTACGCTCCACGGCGCCCTCCCAGGCGCGGCCCGGCAGCGCATCCCAATTGATGGTCACCGGCTGGCCTTCCTGGACGCGTCCCAATTCGGGCTCGTCCACATACACACGCACGCGCAAGCGTTCGGTGCGGCCCACGTTCGCCACCAGGTCGCCGATGTTGAGATAGGCCCCCGGCCGCGCCGCGAGATCGTAGACCACGCCGCCGATCGGCGCATGAATCGTGGTTTGCGCGATATGGCTCTTGGCCAGTTCCACGGCGGCCTCGGCGTCGCGCAACCGCGCCAGCGCCACCGTCTTGTCCGCTTGCGTAACCAGCGCCGCGCGCCGCTTCTCCAGCGCCTCGATCCCCATGTCCGAGGCCTGCAGCTTGCTCTTCATCTCATCCACTTCCAACTTCGAGGCGGCCTGCTTGTCGGCCAGTCGGCGCAGCGAAGCGTATTCTTTCTGGTCGTGGTCCTTTTCCACCCGCAAACGGGCCAGGTCGCTTTCGATAGTGGTCAACTCGAGCTGCTTGCCACCCGCGTCGATCATGGCCAAATCCGCCCGCGCTTGTGCCACGCGCGCTTCGGCCGCATCCAGATCGGCCTGCAGGCCCGCGTCGCTCAGGAGGGCCAGCGGCGCGCCCTGGCCCACCGTCTGCCCTTCCTCAACGGGCACCTTGCTCACCAGCCCGGCCTGCTCCACCCGCACCGCCACCCACTGGATAGGCTCCACCTTGCCGTTGGTGGGCAGGGTGCTGACCAGCGTCTCGCGGACGACCTTCGCGAAAGGGACCTGCGGCGCGGCGTTGTTCCGGTGGTAGGCCCACCAGCCGAGAGCGGCCAGCGGGATCGCGAACAGCCACAGCAGTTTTTTCACTGCTACCATCTTAAGCCGCGAAGGTGCCCAGAAACCGCCCCCTTACGGTCGCGGCTCGGTAAACTGCCACCGTTACCGAGCCGCGACCGTAAGGGAGCGGTCTCTGTCGGGCAACTCTTATGGCAGCAGCCTGTCGCGGCTTTGCGCGTGACGAACGTAGGCTTCCGCGTGGAGATAGCCGCTTTCCACGCCGCGGAACCGCGTCACCTGGCTCTGCAGCGCGTAGAACTTATCGGGCGCCTGCGAAGCGTGCGCGTAACAAGCCATCCGTTTGCGCGCCTCGGTTGCGGTGATGTCCACGAAATCGCTGGGAGCGAACATCAGCGTGTCCTCGCCATCGGAGACCTCGTAGTAATAGAAGGCGAACTGCCTGCCCGTGGCGAGCCAGGCATCGTAAGCGAGCATGGAAATGGCGCGATGATCGCGATGCCCGTCGATCGGCCAATGCGTGAAGAGCACGTCGGGCCGCTCGGCATCGATCAGATCCCGGAATTCCTTGTACCGGGCCGCGTCCACCACCGCGTGCCCGTCGCACTGCCCGGCGAACAGGGGGCGCGCCTTCAGGATCTCGCAAGCGCGTTTGGCTTCGGCGACGCGCACATTGCCGGCGGCATCGCTCGCCGCCTCCGGACAACTCTTCTCGCCGCGATTCAGATAGAGCAACACCACGTCATGGCCCTGGTCCGCATAGCGGGCGATGGTTCCCCCGCATCCATACTCCGGATCGCCGGGGTGCCCGCCGGTAACGATCACCTTGAGCTTACGCCCGGCGGGCGATTCCGCGCGCCCCGTTTCCAGTCCCAGTGCCGCCACGCCAGCCAGGCGCGCCGCTTGACCGAGCAGATCTCTGCGAGTGACCGGCATGTATAATACCTCCCTCAGTGAAACCTCAGCGTCACGTCCACTACATTGGCGCCCTTGTGAATGTTCATTCCCGAGCTGAAAGTCCTGAACTTGCCCCTCACCAGCGGCAGCGCGGAGCGCACAAACTCATCGACATAAGGCTGGTTCATGGGCGCGCCGCCGGGCAGCTTCCACAGCGCGGCAAGGCGCTTTTCGGTACCCTCATCCAGGCCTTCGATGTGCAACTCGCCGAACAGGAATTGCGGACCTTTCCCGACTACTAGGTCCACGTCCACCACCTGTGTCGCCTCGTGAAACGCGCGCACAGGCTTCGAGAATACCGTGATGTACCCATCGCGCCGCAGCACCTGTTCCATCTTGTTCACGGATGCCATGAATTGCTTCCAGTTGGCCGGCGCTCCGTACGCGAATCGGGCGGCATCGTGCATGTCGGCGAGAGGAAGAGCATCGCCGGTCAGCACGACTTTGCCGAGCCGCCAAACGGGACCTTCGTCGATCGCGGCCGTAACAGCCACCGCGCCGCCGCCGGCATCCGCCATCTTCACGGACGGGAAAGCCACGGTCAGGCGACCCAGCTCATCGTAGAGCGGCCTCAGGTTGAATTCCAACTTGCGCCGGAAATCGCGTTCGGTGTATTCCTGATCCATTGCCACTTTCGCCATCGCAGCCTGCAACCGACCGTCCGCGATCGCCGCATTACCCTCGAAGCGAATCGCGGCGACTTTGGGAAGATGGGCCGGACGGCAAATGACCACCATCTTGCCGGTATGCAAGTCGGCCTCGGTCTTCATGACGATCTCTTCCGCATGGTTCGATTTCCGCAGCGCGGCTTCTATTGCCCGCTTGTAATAGTCCGACGCGCGATCGTTGTTCGGCATCTGCCGGTCGATGAACCCATCGGCGGATTTGAGTTGTTGCCACAACTGTTCCGCATCCAGGCCAGGGATATCCAGTTCGACCGGTGTGCGGGCTGCCTCTTCGGTAATCTCCAGCGTGACCCCGTATCCAGCAGGGCCGCCGGCAGCGGTGGGATCGTACCGGTAGTTGACGCTCGAGAAGAACCCGGTCTCGAAGAGCTTCTGCGCAGCGGCATCCAGTTCGGCACGAGTGACCGCCTGTCCTATGCGCAAGCCGGACGCGGCGATCACGGCTGCCGGCGCCAGCCGCTCGCTACCCGCGACTTTGATCTCCACGATCGGACGCTGCGCCAGGGCCGCGGGCGCCAGCATGAGCGCAACAGCCACGTGGCAAGAGCGCATGATCTGATACTATCTCAAGCATGAAGTTCGCCGCGATGCTATTGGTGTCGTGCCTAGCGCTAAGCGCGGCCGATCGCATCGTGGTGATTGCCCATCGGGGCGAACATCGCGCGCATCCCGAGAATACTCTTCCCGCCTTTCAAGCCGCTATCGATGCCGGGGCGGACTTCTTTGAACTGGACGTGCGCACCACTTCCGACGGACGCCTGGTGCTGATGCACGATGCCAGGGTGGACCGCACCACCAACGGCAGCGGGGCTGTCCGCGAGATGACCTTCGACCAGATCCGCGCACTGGACGCCGGCGCGAAGTTCAACGCCCAGTTTGCCGGCACGAAGGTGCCGTCCTTCGAGGAGGCGCTGGCTCTGGCGCACGGCAAAATCGGAGTCTATGTGGACTCCAAGGACATCGCGCCCGCCGATCTGGCCGCCGCCCTCACCAAGGCGGACATGCTGAATTCTGTCGTGATTTATGGAGGCGCCGGCTTTCTGAAGAAGGTGCAGGCGCTGAACCCATCCTTGAAAGTCATGCCGGAAGCATATAGCGCTGCTACGCTGGAAAAGCTGCTGCTGGATCTGAAACCGCGCGTGGTGGCCTTCGACGCGGGAGATTTCACTGGCGACACGATCGCGGTGGCCAAGCGCGCGGGCGTGGATATTTACGTGGACCGCCTGGGGTCCGCGGACAACGCTTCCGCCTGGCAGGACGCCGTGGACCGGGGCGCAGCCGGCATTCAGACGGACCGGCCCGCCGAACTGGTCGAGTACCTGCGGTCCCGCAAGCTGCGCGGCCGTGACTAAGTGTGCTGGGCCTACTTCTTCTCGGTCTTCTTCTCGTCGGGCTTCTTCTCGTCCGTCTTCTTATCGGTCAGCGCTTTGATTTCGGCTGGCAGATCGAAGCGCCCCGGCGGTATTTCCGCATTGTGTTTGACGCTTTCGATCTTCACCACAATATCCATGCCCGGAAGCTTTTGCGCAACGGTGTGCGGCGTCAAGATGCCGCCTTCATCCCGATAGTCGCTCAGAGCCATTTCGGCGGTAATGGCGCCATCCGGAGTAGTTATGGGCACTATAACTTTCACCAGCAAGTTGGAACCCTTATCGTAGTAGCGGGTTTCGGCTGCGCCTTCGTTGGGCGTGAGGACCACCTTATAGCAGGCCTTGCCACCCACGTCCTCTGTGCCTGCAAGTTCGGCTTTCTTGTAGAAATCGCGCCAGCGTAGATCCGCATTCACGGCGTCGCGGCGCAGGGCGCTGGCCCGTTCGTCGCCTTCCTTGATGCGCGGGCCTTGCTGGCCGTTGATCGCCCATGCCACTTGCCCGTTGGATCCCTCTTCCGCCTTGCCGACGGGGGCTGGAAACTCGATATCGGTGTAGGCCTTGTCGGGCGCGGCCTGGTAGACGGTTAGAGTTCCGCTGAGACCGAATGTGGTAATCTCCAGCGTGCCCGTGGCAATTTCGGTCTTGATCCTTTCATAAGCGGCGCGGCCGCCGGTGACTTCGATGTACTTGTCCAGAATGGCTTCTGGCTTGATGTCGTCGGCTGCGGAGGCAGCCGCGGCCAGCAGCAGCAGGGCCGGGATGGCGATGCGGAAGCGGGAGATCATGACGGTGGTTTCCTCTCGATTCACTGTAGCGCGATTTCGGCGGACGATGGATGGGCCGGCGGGACATTATCTACTACGATTGGCAGCCGCGCCATAGCCCAGCGCGCGCAGCAAGTCGTGACGCGATGCTTATCGCCACGCGCTCATTATCGCCATTCCACGGTAGTGGGTGAAGGGCATACCGTGGATGTGCCCTCATACAGCCAGCACCGAGCCTTCGGGCCTGCGCAGAAGCAGAATAGACGCCGATATCGCCGCACAACGTCCCTCTTGTGTCTTGTGCGACGATCTGCGGCCCGCGTCCGGATCGCACGGAACGTCCCATCGGGCCAGGTCCCCTAGGCCGTCGGGGGGAGGGTAAGACGCGAGGCGAAGTCAAGTGATGCGCCCACTCAGGCCCGATAGACGGGCGGATGGCATCCGACCTTCCGCCCCTCCACCACAATGCATGCCGGCCGGGCTTCACCCGCAGCCTATGCCTGTGCAAGACGGCTTACAAGGGCTGATTTGATAGCTCTCCAGATCTTCGAAGTATATGTCGGTATTGGTCGCCGCAAAGAAGATCGAAAAGACATAATCCGCGCCCCCTACGTCTCCGACCGGGCAGGACGCCGGAGCGAAGGAGATCAATGCCGGCGTGGAGCTGGTCGCTAACGGACCGGGCGGAATTGGCACCGGTGGGTTAAACGAGGCGGAGCTGCCATTGAACGACGCATAGCTGAGTTGGTCCGCTGCCGTAGTCCATGCCAGATAGAGCCCTCCGGGCGGAGTAGCTGGCGCGTCGAAAACGCCCAAGGCGGGTGCCACGTCTGTTTGGGCGCCCGCGACCGGATTCGCCGACGACCACCGGCCTCCGGACAGAGGAAGAGTCGCGTATTCGATTTGATTGCTCCCTTCTTCTACCCACGCCAGATACAACGTACTGTTATACACAGTGAGGGCTGGTCCCATTTGGGTATTCGTGGAGAACCCCGTATTCGCAATGGAGCTCCAGGAGCCGCCGGCGTAGGTTGCAAACATAATCGAATTGCTCGCCGTAGTAAAAGCCAGGTATAAGGTGGAACCGTTTCCGGCTAGAGCCGGCGCAGCGGTCGTCGCGGTATCGGCGACCGGCGCGTTGGGCTTGGATGGAGCCGGAAATGCAGATGTGGCCGCATTCCAACTCGTCATGTAGATGCCGTCGCTAGGCTCTTGCTGTCCCTTGAACGCCAGGTATACGGTGCTGTTGGCCACCGCCAGAGCCGGCGCCGAGTTCGTTTCCGAAGTGAAATTATGTTGCGCGGACCATACCGACCCATTCAAGGTCGAATACCAGACCGAACCGGGCGAGTTCTTCCCCTTCCATGCCAGGAAAGTGGTGCCGCCTAGGGTGGCCAGCGCGGGACCCGCGCTGGTTTCCGCTTGCGGCACCTCGGTCTGGGCCTGTGCCGGCTTCGGCAACCCCGGCAAGAGCGCCATCAAGGCAATCGTCATGTAACCAATCGAACGTTTCATTGAATTTTCTCCTTTTATTTGAAATTTCGGTGCTGTGGGCTGGACTGTTTCCGCCGGCCGCAACGGCATCGCGTCTGTTCTCTGAGAGGCACTTCGTTGCGTGTCTTTACTGCCTCTCACACACTCGTGCGGAAATCAGGCGGGAAACCGATCATGTCCGGCGTTTTTTCTGTGGAGGTCCGGCTAATGTTAGAATTAATGCGCGCGCCCACACGGGCACGCGTAGGGCGAGGGGACCGTTGCATGTCTTCACCCCAGGACCTGACGGGGTTACTGCGCGCTTGGGCCAACGGCAGCCGACCCGCACTGGAGGCCTTAACGCCTTTGGTTTACGCGGAACTGCGGCGCCTGGCCGGCAGCTACTTGCGGCGCGAACAGCCTGGCCGAACCCTCGAATCCACCGCGCTGGTGCATGAGGCCTACCTTCGCCTGGTGGACTCCAATCTTCCGGATTGGCGGAGCCGCGCGCATTTCTACGGGGTAGCCGCGCACTTGATGCGGCAGATCCTGGTCGATCACGCACGCGAGCGAAATGCGGCGAAACGTGGAGGCGGCGCGATTCACTTATCCTTGGAGGAAGACTTGGCGCTATCGCCGGAACGGGAGACCGACTTGGTGGCGCTCGACGAAGCCCTGGAGCGATTGACAGCGTGCGGACCGAGAAAAGCCCAGGTGGTGGAACTTCGCTTCTTCGGCGGGCTGAGCGAGGACGAAATAGCCGAAGTCCTCAAAGTATCCGCGATAACGGTGAGACGCGACTGGCAATTTTCGAAGGCATGGCTGCTGCGTGAACTGACCGGGCAGTAAGATAATGAATCCCGACGATCTGGAGGAAATTGAACGTCTGTATCACTCCGCCCTGGAGCGGCCAGAGCGCGAGCGGTCTGCGTTTCTGAAAGCGGCGTGTGGCGCGGATGAGGGGTTGCGGCGCGAGGTGGACTCCCTGCTTGCCTATCGCGACGGGGCGGAAGACTTCATGGAATCTGCTGCCATGGCAGTCGAAGCGCGGGCGCTGGCCCGGGACGAGGTCCCCCTTCAAGGCCCTGGCGGCGGGGATGCCAGGCTGCTCGGCAAAACGATTTCCCGCTACCGCATTCTGGAAAGGCTGGGAGCAGGCGGTATGGGCGTGGTTTATAAGGCGCAAGACACCGTCTTAGGCCGCTACGTGGCGCTCAAATTCCTGACTGAATCCGCGGGGGCGGAAGATGACGCCGTGCTCCGGCGTCTGGGTCGCGAGTTGCAGCCAGGCTCCGATTCTCATGCTGTGGAACGCCTCAAACGCGAAGCCCGCGCCGCCTCAGCCATAGATCACCCCAATATCTGCACGATCCACGAGATTGGCGAGCATGAGGGACAGCCGTTCATCGTCATGCAGTTTCTGGAAGGCCAGACCCTCAAAGACCGCATCACCGGCCGCCCGCTTCCGCTGGATGAGTTCTGGGACCAGGCCCTGGCAATCGCCGGAGCGCTCGAAGCCGCGCACGCGAAGGGGATCCTGCATCGGGACATCAAGCCCGCCAACATTTTTGTGACCTCGCGCGGGGAGGTCAAAGTGCTGGACTTCGGGCTGGCAAAAGCGATCCGCGCGCCCAAGGCCGACGCGGCCTTCGGAACGGCGCTTGCAGCCAGTAACTCTCTGACAGACGCAGGCGCGGCCGTTGGAACGGCGCCTTACATGTCCCCCGAGCAGGCCCGCGGGGAAGAATTGGACGCGCGGTCGGATATTTTCAGCCTGGGCGCGGTGCTTTACGAGATGGCTACGGGACATCAGGCATTCCCAGGCAAGACCTGCGCCGTGGTTTTCAACAAGCTTCTGAGCCATGCACCGGGGCGGCCGTCGCTCCTGAACCCGGAGCTGCCCCTGCCGGCTGAGCGGATTATCAACAAGGCGCTGGAGAAGGACCGCCACCGCCGTTACCAGACCGCCGCCCTTTTGCGCGCGGATCTACAGGCCGTGAGAGACGCGTGCCTCGCAGGGAGCGCGCTGCCGGGAGGTGTGCTCCGGCGGGGCGTGTCGCAGCGCGCGGCGGCCATGGCCCTCAGCCTTGCGCTCATCGGGATTGCGGTCCGGTACGCTGGGCCGTGGCGTCCGAAGATTGGATCGTCCCGTCCGTCCATAGCTGTTCTGAACTTCAAGAATCTTTCCCCGCGGCCGGACAAGACGTGGCTTGCCTCCGCGCTCCCCGAAATGTTGACCACCGAATTGGCGGCCGGCGAGAAGCTTCGAACCGTCTCCGGAGAAGACGTGGCGCGCACCAAGACCGACTTGGCGCTGCCGGACGCCGACAGCTACGCTCCGCGCACTCTTTTGCGAATCCGGAAGAATCTCAACGCAGACTATGTGGTGCTAGGCTCGTACCTCGCTTCCGGGCCAGGGAAAATCCGGCTCGACATTCGCCTGCAACGAGCGGCCGATGGTGAGACCGTCGCCGCCGTGCCGGAATCCGGCGACGAGTCCGAGATCTCGGATTTGGTGGCGCGTGCTGGCGTCAAGCTGCGCCAGAAGTTGGGTGCCGGGGAAATCACCCCCGCGGACGCGGCAGTAATCCGGGCCGCGCTGCCTTCAGATCGGGAAGCCACCCGGCTCTATGCGGAAGGCCTGACGAAGCTGCGGTTCTTTGACGCCAACGGCGCGCAGGGTCTGCTCCAGAAGGCCGTGGCCGCCGAGCCCCAGTATGCGTTGGCCCACTCCGCGCTCTCGGCCGCATGGTCTGAGCTGGGTTACGACGCCAAGGCACAAGAGGAAGCCAGGAAAGCCTTCGACTTATCGGCCGGCCTTGCCCGAGAGAGTCACCTCACCGTCGAGGGCCGCTATCACGAAACAATGCACGAATGGGACAAAGCCGCCACGGTTTACCGCACGCTCCACGGTTTCTTCCCCGACAACATCGATTACGGCCTACTCCTGGCGCATGTGCAGACTAACTCCGGTAAGCCTCGCGACGCTCTGGCTACCGTCCAGGACCTTGTGCTACTGCCGCCCCCAGCTTCCGGCGATCCTCGCATCGACCTGGCCTTGGCCGAAGCGTATCGGGCACTGTCTCAGTTTCGACAGCAGGAAGCTGCCGCCGCGAGAGCCGCGGAAATGGCCGGCAAGCAGGGTGCCAGGCTGTGGGCCGCTTATGCAATCCGGTACCGAGCCTCGGCGCTTCACAATCTCGGCAGAACATCGGAGGCGGCCGCGTCCTATACGGAGGCCGTTCGCGTATTCTCCGCTGCCGGTAACCGCAAGGAGGTCGCCAGGTGTCTGAACTCTATGGCGGCTCTGGCTGATGGTCAAGGCGACTATCCACGGGCCCGGCAGCTTTACGAGCAGGCTGGCCAGATCAGCCGCGAGATCGGTTACCCGTTCGGTGTGGCGGCGTCTTTAAGCAATGTCAGCGAGTTGCTTTCTGAACAAGGCGACTACTCCGGCGCGGAAAAACTGTGTCGACAATCGTTGGTTGTCTACCGGCAGATTGGCGACCGGCCCCATTACGCGGACGCGCTCACCGATTGCGGCGTCGCACTCCAGATCTTGGGCAATCTGTCCGTGGCAAAGGAGATGTACCAGGAGGCGCTCGGAATCTATCGAGAAGTGGGTAACCACGACCGAGAGGCCTTCAGCATCGACGCACTCGGTTCTCTGCTCCTGGATCAAGGCAACCTTACGGAAGGCCAGAAGATGCTGGAGCAGGCCGGCGCCTTCTGGAAAGAAAGTGGAAATCGCGGTGCCCTTGCATTCGCCCTCTCCAACCTGGCGGAAACTGCCGAGACGCGCGGGGACCTGTTGGCGGCACGCCAGAAGCACCAGGAGGCCTTGTCCATCCGGCGCGATTTGGGACAACAGGTCGGCGCCGCCCAGAGCGAAATCGGTCTCGCCACATTGTCGATTGAAGAGGGGCGCCCGGAAGCCGCACTGGCGCCCGCCAGGGAAGTAGCAGAAGTGTTTCGGATCAACAAGGCGCCGGATGACGAGGCCGCTGCGTATAGAATCGTCGCCAGGGCGCTGCTGCTGGAGCACAAGGCCAGCGAAGCTATAGACGCAATCCATCGGGCCCAAGGCCTCGCTGCGAAAAGCCAGGACTTCAGAGTGCGCCTCTATACCGCTATCATGGCAGCCCGCGCGGAAGCCGCCCTGGAGGGAGCACACGGCTCTGGCGGCCCAACTCGGGCGGCGGCCAGCCTAAAAAGCGCAGCGGCGGAGGGGAGGCGGCGCGGCATCCCCGATATCGAATTCGAAGCGCGGCTAGCCCTCGGAGAAGTTGAATTCGGTTCGGGAAATGCGCGGTCCGGCCGCCAGGACCTATTGACCTTGAAACGAGACGCCCAAACTGCGGGATTCGGCCTAATTGCCGCCAAAGCTGAGAAAGCGATGCGGTGAGAGTGCCAAGCCAGTGCCCTCGTCGGACCACGATGTAAATCACGACCCTGCCCCACTCATCCTTGCCCCTGATATGGATGGCGCGGTGCTGGCGGATATCGACGCCGGTCTCAATGGCCCATTTGGCGATGCCATAGAGGAATACAAACAAGCATCAGGGCGGCCACGGCCAGAACCACATCCATGGCGAACGCCGCGGCCCGCTGCCAAAAGTCCGCTATGCCCGATTCCTGCGTCGTAGCGCCGGCCCGTCTCCATCTAACGACTGATACTATGACTGAGGATCTCCCATGAACCGTGCTGCGATGTACGCTCGTCTGCACGCCCGCCCCGGACGCTGGGACATGATCGTGGTGGGCGGCGGCGCCACGGGTGTCGGCGTGGCCATCGACGCGGCGGCGCGCGGCTACGGCGTGCTGCTGCTGGAACAGAACGACTTCGGCAAGGGCACTTCCAGCCGCAGCACCAAGTTGGTGCATGGCGGTGTCCGCTACCTCGAACAGGGCAATATTTCGCTGGTCATGGAAGCGCTGCGCGAGCGCGGCCTACTGCTCGGCAACGCGCCGCACCTGGTCCACGACCGCGCCTTCGTGGTGCCCAACTACGATTGGTGGGAAGCGCCCTTCTACGGGCTCGGTCTGAAGGTCTATAACCTGCTGGCCGGCAAATACGGCTTTGGCGCGTCGCGCATTCTCTCCAAGGAGGAAACCCTCGAACGGCTGCCCACCATCAAGACCGAAGGGCTGCGCGGCGGCGTCATTTACTTCGACGGGCAGTTCGACGATGCCCGGCTGCTCATCGGCATGGCCGCCACCGCCTGCGAGTTGGGCGCCACCCTGCTCAACTACGTGGCAGTGACCGGCCTGACCAAGGACGCCGAAGGGTTCATCGACGGCGTGATCGCGCGCGATGCGGAAAGCGGCCAGGAATTCCATGCGCAAGCCGAAGTGGTGATCAATGCCACGGGGCCCTTCACCGACGACCTGCGCCGCCAGGCGGACGCCTCCATCGCGCCCATGATCGCGCCCAGCCAGGGCGTGCACCTGGTCTTCGATCGCTCCTTTCTCCCAGGCGAGAGCGCCATCATGGTCCCGCACACCAGCGATGGCCGGGTGATGTTCGCCATCCCTTGGCACGGTCACACGCTCATCGGCACCACCGATACTCCCGTTGACGGCGCCTCGCTCGAACCGGTGGCCATGGAGCAGGAGATCGATTTTATTCTGTCGACCGCCTCGCTTTACCTGGCGCGCACGCCCACGCGCGACGACATCCTCAGCGTGTTTGCCGGCATTCGCCCGCTGGTGAAATCGGCTAGCGGCGGCGGTACCGCGACGCTGTCGCGGGACCACACCATCTACATCGAGAAATCCGGCCTGCTGTCGATTTGCGGCGGCAAGTGGACCACCTATCGCCACATGGCGGAAGACTGCGTGAACCAGGCGGCCATGCTGGCGCGCTTGCCGGAGAAGGCTTGCGTCACCGAGCATCTGCACCTGCACGGATTCCATCCGGACGCGGACGCGTTCGGCGCCTTGAAGGTGTACGGGTCGGATGCGCCGCCGATCCAGGACCTCATGCACGCCGAGCCGGCGCTCGCCGAACCGCTCGATTCCGCGCTGCCATACACGGGCGCGGAAGTAGTGTGGGCCGTCCGCTGCGAAATGGCGCGCACCGTCGAAGACGTTCTGGCACGCCGCACGCGGGCGTTGTTCCTCAATGCCAAGGCGGCCATGCGGATGGCGCCGCACGTGGCCGGGTTGATGGCGCACGAACTGGATCGGGACGACGCCTGGCGGACGCAGCAGGTGGAGAGATTCCGAGAGGTTGCCCAAAACTACTGTCCGCGGCCCGGAGCGGGAGCGGAGAAAAGTCTGGTATGATGCTGGTAGCGGAGCCGGTGCTGCGTACACCGGCCCCGCAACAGCGCTTACCGCTGGCCCCTACGGGTCCATACGATCAACGCTGTTAACCGGCCGATCAGTTTCAGCCGGATTACCAACAGTAGGATCATAAACGATCCCCCTTTCTGCTCCGCGTGGAGGCCCGGTCGAGAGCTGGGCTTCCTCGTTTTGAAGCTCAAGTGCTTCGCGCGAGAACCCGCTCATCCACGTTTCCACGGAAAGGCTATTGATGTAGTGGCGGTGCGCCGCGAATTCTCACTGGCATTTGTTGGGAATTATGCACGCAGGAATCTGGTATGATGCTGGTAGCGGAGCCGGTGTGCGGCACCGGCCCCGCAACAGCGCTTACCGCCGACCCTTACGGGTCCAAACGATCAACGCTGTTAACCGGCCCGATTAGTTTCAGCCGGATTACCAACAGTAGGATCATAGACGATCCCCCTTTCTGCTCCTCGTGGAGGCCCGGGCTACTCCCGGGCTTTCCCGTTTTCGAAGCTCAAGTGCTTCTCACGAGAACCCGCTCATCCACGTTTCACGGAAAGGCTATTGATGTAGTGGCGGCGCGCCGCGAATTCTCGCGCGCATTTGCGTCAACCGTTGAGCACCGGAATCTCCCGCCGGTCGATCAGGCCGGACACCGCGGCGATATCGCGATCCAGCGCCCGGTCCGCTTCGACGAACGCGCTTACCGCGCGGACGGCCCGGTAGATGGGCCGCGTGCCTGCCCCCAGGCGGCCGCCGCCGGCGCGCAGATCGACGGCCTGCACCGTGGAGAGCAGCGCGATGGCCACCGCGCTACGCAGCAGACGCACCACGTCCATAGCCGTCAGCGCGGAGTGCGTGCCGAGGCTCACGATATCCTGATTGAACTGCTCGGTGGGCAGCGTGTGAATCAGGCTGGGCGCGCACCAGTGCCGGATAGCCGTGACCAGGCTGGTGTGCACGATCTGCATCCCCTTGAAGCCTTGATACACGCCCACGTGCGGGCTCAGCGAGGGCGGCAGACCGTTGGAAAAGCGGTCGTCCATCAGCAGCGCCATCAGCGAGTGCAGCCAGTTGGCGAGATTCGCCAAGTCCAGTTTCAAGCCGTCCATGGCGCGCGCGATGTGCGCTCCGTAAAAATTGCCCGTATGGTAAACCCGGTCAGTTGCGGGATCGATGAGCGGATTGTCGTTCACCGAATTAGCCTCGCGTTCGATCACCGTGCGGCACTGCGCCAGTGTCTCCTCAATGGGACCTAGCCCCTGCGGCGCGCAGCGCAGCGAGTACGGACTCTGTATGGATTCGTCGGCCGCTGCCACGCCATGGCTGCCATTGCTCCCGTTGGCGCGCCGGTTGGCCTCCTCGACGCGGCCCCGGATCTCGTCCAACGGCACGGCCAGCTTGGAATCGAACAGCAGGGAATTGAGCATCTCCGCTACCGCAAGCTGGCCTGGATGATGCTTCGCCAGGTGGATCGCCGGATGATAATAATCGGGCGACGATCCCAGCGCCTCCGCGGCCATCGCCAGCACGCCCAGCGACAACCGGAACAAGTACGCCGCCTCATCCACCACAATCGAGGCGATGCCCGTCATCACCGTGGTACCGTTGAGCAGCGCCAGACCTTCTTTGGCCTCCAACTCCAGAATGTCTGTGCCCTCGGCTCGCAGAGCCTCCGCGGCAGGCGCCCGGCATCCTTTGTAAAACGCCTCGCCGCGTCCGGCCATGACGCGGGCGATGTAAGCCGAAGGGCACAGATCGCCGCTGGCGCCCACCGAACCGAACCGCGGCACGACGGGCGTGATGCGATGATTTAACAGATCCAGCAGCCGCTCGATCACCACCAGACGCACGGCCGAAAATCCGCGCGCCAGTGCATTCGCGCGCAAGAGGATGGCGGCCCGCACCGCTTCTTCCGGCAAAGGCTCGCCCACGCCGCACGACAGAAACTCGAGCAGGTTCTGCTGATGGTGCGCCAACTCCTCCGAAGGGATTACGTATCGCGCATTCCCGCCGAAACCGGTATTGACCCCGTAGACCACTTCGCCCGCCGCCAGTTTGCGTTCGAGCGCTTCGCGGCTTCGGCCAATCCGCCGCCGGAATTCTTCGTCCGTACTCAGCGCGACGCTCTGCCCATGCCGCGCTACGGCAATAATCTCATTCAGTGAAAGATGGTTCTCGGAAATACAGACCGCCGCGGTGGGCGCGATCAGAGTCGCCATACTTGCATCCCTTACACCACAGTGCAGTGGTGTTCTGGCTACAGTATGGCACTGCGTCCGGCTGGTGTCAATGCGTTCCCGACGCGCGCACCACGATCGTTTCGTTGGCCTTCAGGTCGACGGTTTGCTCGACTCCGGCGCCGCCGTGTCCAAGCGGCCGCGTACTTCTCCGGTCCTTCGGCGCCGGGAGCGCTTTCAGCTCTTGCCGGACAATTGCGGTCTTGCCCGCCACGATGGTCACGCTCCAAGCCCGTCTATTTGAGCGCGTACGTGAGGCCTGCGGTGAACTGGAAGGAATTCTTCTTGAACGGGGGCGGCGGGTCGTTCAGGAAAGTATCCAGCGCGGCCAGCGCCACGCTCAAGCGCTTATGTACGGGAAGAGCCAGGCTGACTCCGCCAGTCCCGAAATACGCCCTGCTGTTGTTCCATGCCGGTGTAAAGGAGATCTGCTCGTTGAGCAGGATGCCATGTTGAAACTTGCGCGTAAAGATTTCGCCAAAAGTCGATCCAACCAGGCTCTGGCTGGCGCCGGCACTGAAGCTCTGGTCGATATACGACATCGCCGCCTTAACATCGAGTTCCGCCGCCCCGGTCTTGTATGCAGTCCAGCCCAGCCCGCCACCGTACATTTGTTGGAGGTCGAGGCCTTGCGCGTAGTTGTGGTCGAAGACCGCCTGGCCGTATCCGAAGACGCGCGGCGAGAAGTACTTGTCCTCTTCGATGCCGGCGTGAAAGATGTCGGTCTTGATATCGAGCGAGCCAGGCTGGGTGACCTTGCCGTAGGCGACGCTGAAATTGAGGATTGTACGGGTGCTGGGAGGCAGCCAGATCTCCGTAGGCTCGGCCCGCACCAGGGCAATCCCACCGGTGAAGGTGCTGGCATCCTGGGTGGCATGCACAACGCTAGCTCCGGCGGTGACCGCACCGCCCCAGTCGTCGAAAAAGCCAGCATTGCGGTTCATGGCTTTTTCAAAGTCGGGCGCGGGGAGCATGAAGCCCGCATCGGCCACGGGAACGGTGCGCGACGCGCCGGCCGCGGCTTCGAGGGCGATCTTCTGGTCCGTCATGGCAACGTTGCCCTGCGGCACCTGGCTGACATCCATGTGTCTGACGAGCTTCGCATTCTTGCCAACGACGGCGAACGGATGCGATGTGCGCAGCTCCTGAATCTTGCTCCAGGCGACGGTGACTTCACCAGCCATGTCGCTCTTGAAAACGACGGAATCGCCTTTGGCGCTCTTAAGCTGGCCGATGAGCTTCTCGCCATCGGTGAATATCAAAACGTCCGGCTGTGGCTTGGCGGCGGGGGGCGCCTGAGAGTAAAGCAGGGCGTTCCCACAGGCCGCGACCAGTGCTGCGCGTACGATGAATGAACGTAGTTTGCCGATCAAATCTCGATCTCCTAAAGTTGTGTCTGACGCCTGAAGTGGGCTTAGCGGGCGGTGCAGAATCGCGCGGCGCACTACAGCCCGGCCACGCTCAGTTTGCTGCCTCAAAACAGTTTAGCACTCTGTGCGAGCGGCCACCAAATTCCGAAAAAGACTTTGACAGAATCGCCGCGATGTGTGCGATGATAATTGTCCGCGGAGGAAACAGATGTCGTTAATGAAGCGTATCAGCGCCGAGTTTCTCGGCACGTTCTGGCTGGTTTTTGGCGGCTGCGGCGCCGCAGTTCTGGCGGCCGCATTCCCGCAATTGGGTATCGGATTCGTCGGTGTGGCCCTGGCTTTTGGCCTCACGGTGATGACCATGGCGTTCGCCATCGGTCACATCTCGGGATGCCATTTGAATCCCGCCATCACCGTCGGCCTGGCGGTGGCCAAGCGTTTCCCCTGGAACAATGTGCTGGCATATATTGCCGTGCAGGTGCTGGGAGCCATTGTGGCCAGCGGCGTGTTGTACGCCATTGCCAGCGGCAAGCCTGGGTTCGTCCCCGGCGGCTTCGCGGCCAATGGCTTCGGTGAGCACTCCCCGGGCGGTTACTCCCTGGAATCGGCGATCCTGGCCGAGGGCGTACTCACTTTCATGTTCCTGATGATCATCCTGGGCGCCACGGATAAGCGCGCTCCCGCGGGCTTTGCGCCGATCGCCATCGGCTTGGGGCTGACGTTGATCCACCTGATCGGCATCCCGATCACCAACCTATCGGTGAATCCGGCGCGCAGCACGGGGCCGGCGTTGATAGTGGGCGGATGGGCGCTGCAGCAGCTCTGGATGTTCTGGGTAGTGCCCATCATAGGCGGGGCGATCGCCGGTCTGGCCTATCCCTGGCTTGCCGCCGAGGAAAGACCGCAGACTAAAACTAGAGCCGCCCACGCCTGATCCGCGAACCCTTGTGGGGCAGGTTGCCAACCTGAAGGCCGATTGTCAATCGGCCTTCCGTTTGCGGCTTGCCCTACTCCCGCCAAATAATGCCTCCCCGCCGCAGCCATGGTTCGTATTTGCTTGCGAGGCGGGAAACACAATGAAAATCGCAACGATCGCATTAGCGGCGGCCATGCTCCCGGCGTGGGCGCAGGAAATCAAGCTGTCGGTCAATCTGGAGGCTCTGGCTGGCAAAGCCGAAGAAACCGTATCGGTAAGCCTGGACAAGCCCATGCTGCAGCTTGCCGGCAGATTCCTTCACGATAAAGACGACGACCAGGCGGAGGTGCGCAAACTGCTCGCCGGGTTGGACGCCATCTACGTGAGGAGCTTCCAATTCTCGCAGGAAGGCGAATACAACATGGCCGATGTGGAGGCTGTGCGCAGCCAGTTGCAGAGCCCGACATGGGGACGCCTGGTGGGCGTCAGATCCAAACATGGCGACAATGTGGACGTGTATTTCAAGGACACCGGCAATGGACACCTGGGCGGCATCGTGGTGATCGCCGCCGAACCGAAAGAGCTGACCATCGTCAACATCCTTGGCACGCTGGACCCCGAGAAACTGGCGGATCTCAGCGGCGAGTTCGGCATCCCGAAGTTCGAGAGTTCCAAGACCCGGAGGGAGGCCCGATGAAAGCGCGGGCATTGGCGGCGGTGTTGCTGGCTCTCGCGGCGACGGGTGCGGCCTTCGGCGGCGATGCGGAATTCGATCGCATCGTGAAGGCCATCGAATCCCGCTACGGGACGCGGCCCCTGCACATCCCTTTTATGGGCGCTGCGAATTTCTTCGTGAAAGTGGCGCGTCCGGAGGGCGCCAGCGGCTTCAAACTGGCGGTATTCGAGGATCTGAAGGACTTGCATTCCGCGGCGGATCCCGGCGAGTGGCGCGAACGGGACCGCTTTATGGATACGCTATCTGGCCCCAATCTGCATCCCCTCGTGCGCGTGCACTCCCGGCACCATGCCGAGGCGACCTACATTTTCATGGGCCCGGTGAGTAAGTCGAGTCCGTCGACACGCGTGCTGATCGCCACCTTCGAACACAACCAAGCCACGGTGATCGAGGTGAAAGCGAACCTCGAGAAGCTGCTCAAGTCGCTCGAGGAACCGGAACACGCCGGCCGCGCGATAGAGGGTGGGTCTTAGATTAGAAATCCTCAGTGCGCGCTCAACATATTCGCAAACAAGCGGTACGCCCCCGCCACCCCAGCCGGCAACTCCCGAAACCAAGCATACCCGCTAAAGATATACACGCCCTTCCCATAGCGCGCGTATAACATCCCGCCAGCCAGCGGCTTCTCGCCCGGATCGTGCGATTCCAGCACCGTCTGGTACCGCGCATCCCATTCCGAGGCGAAGTACAGCCCACGCTCCTGGATCCACCCTTCGAAGTCCTTCTGCGTGATCTCGTTCGGCGTGCTCAGCAGTGGGTTCCCAAGATTCGTAAACGTCACCGGCGCTTCCTCTACCGTGACGCGGTCGTGCCCCACCTTGAACGGATACGGCCCCATCGGCACCAGGTTGGCGTCGGTCACGTTGTACTGGTCGATCAGCTTGCCGCCATTGTGCACATAGTCCAGCAGACGCGGCAGGTTTACGCGCAGATCCGCGCGCGTGTTATAGGCCCGCACGCCGGTCACGATCACGTCGAATTCCGAGAGGCTGCGCTGCTCCAGATCGGAAGCCGTCAGCAGCGTCACATCGCAGCCGAGCTGGCGAATGGCGTCGGGCATCTCATCGCCCGCGCCCATCACGTAGCCGACTTTCCGCGCCGTGACCCGCACATCCGCCCGCACCAGCTTGACCACCGCCGGCGGGAACACAGTCAACGGCGGCAGCGGCGGATGCGAGATGACCTGCATGCCCACGCCGATTTCGCGGCCGCCCACATGCGCTACGCCGCGAAGCTGCGCCGGCGGATCAACCCCTTTTGCCGGGGTCACCGCGAAGGTCAGCGCCTGCTGTTGGGCCGCTTGCGCCTGTTCGAAATTCCGTGATACCGGCTCCGCGCTCCATCCCGCGTCCAGCGCGAGACGCACATCGCCCGCCACCTTGGGCACATCCGCGCGTACCTGGATCGCCACTTGGCGCGCGTCGCCCGAGGGGAACAGCACCACGTCCTGCGGCAGGTTCAACGCCACCGGCGGCACCACTGTCAGCGCGCGCGTCTGCTCGCCATCCACGCGATCCACGTAGCGATGGCGCACGGGCCGTAGCAGATCGAACGCCACGCCGCCAGCCTCCAACCCGAAGCGCAGATTCAGCAGCGGCGGATCGTCGGGCAGTCCGACCATGCGCTGGTCGGAGATGGTGTACGTATCGCCCTGTTTGGGTTCCCGCAGCCAGAAGGGCTGTGAGTAGGGCTGATCCGCCGGAACCGCGAACTTGAGCTGCGCATTCACCGGCTGGTTCGACTCGAGCGCCGCACGATGGGCGTCCGTGCGCGATGCGCCGCCCATGCCCTCCAACGTCAGGCTGTCCAGCACCATCGGGAACACCGAGCGATTCAGCGCCGTGTACCCCACTTCCACGGTTGCGCCCGGCGCCACGGCGTAGCTGTCGGTGTTCGCATCCAGCCACAATCCCGCGCATAGCGCGATCGCCTCGTTCAACTCCACCAGCTTGTCGCTCGCCCACGGATCGTGTATCGTAGCGATCTGCGCGCGCGCCTTCAGCAGCAGCGGAATGGTGCGCTCCGGATGATCCGGCTCGAACGTGCGCACCGCCTCGGCCAGAATGCGCCCGGTCTCCGCGCCGCCGGGCAGGCGGTTCCAGGTAGTGTCGATGCCATCGAAAGCGTCTTTGGCGTCCTTTGCGGGAGCGTCGCCCGCCACCGGCACCAGGAATTGCCGCGACGGCCCCGGCCGTTGCGACGCCCCCATGCCCTGGCTGCGATGCATGCTGCGGCTCATCCCAGCAATCTGGCTGTACGAAACACCCAGCACCGGATTGTAGGCGCCGGTATCTACCTCGATGCGACCCGGAGTCTCCGCCGCGTCCTTCTCCATCTCCTTGGTGAAGCTGAAGGAATTGAACAACAACCGCCGCGCCTTCCACGGCTCTACGAATTTCAGTTGCTCCGGAAAGCGGCTGGGATCTCCCGCCGCGGCGAACGCCTCCTTGCCCAGGATGGCCGACACCTGGTGTTGCCCGTGGCCGTCCCTCGGCGTGCCCGAAAAGCGCAGAATCACCACATCCGGACGGAACCGGCGAATCACCCACACTACATCGGACAGAATGCGCTCGCGTCCCCATTTTTCGAGCGTCTCTTCGGGCGTCTTGGAAAATCCGAAGTCGATGGCGCGCGTGAAGTATTGCTCCGCGCCATCGATCCGCCGGGCCGCCAGCAATTCCTGAGAGCGGATCAGCCCCAGCAAATCGCCCTGCTCCGGACCAATCAGGTTCTGCCCGCCTTCGCCGCGCGTCAGCGACAGATACCCTGTGCGCATGTGGCGGCCGCGCGCGTAATAGGCCAGAATGGCGGTATTCTCGTCGTCGGGGTGCGCTGCGATCATCAGCACGCTGCCCAGCACCGTCAGCTTCTCCAGTGATTGCTCGATCGCCGGCGTGCCGGAAAAAGGTGTCTGCGCAAAAGCGGGCGCGAGCAGGAACAGGCAAGTGAGCAGTGCGGCGACCGCTCCCTGACGGTCGCGGCTCAGTAAGCGGGAGTTGGCGGAATGAATGCGCATCCAAGATAATGGTAGTCCATCACGAAGATCGACTGGAACGACTGGAAGATCGCCTTGGGCCGCCGGCTCCGTCCCCTGGCGGAGCAGCCTGCGCCCGCGGTCCCGGCTCCGATGCGTCTGGGAGTGACGTTGGGCGGCGGTTTCGCGCGCGGCCTGGCACACATCGGCGTGCTCGGCGTTCTGAAGCAAAACGGCATTCCGCTTCATTTCATCACCGGTGTCAGCGCCCGAGCCACCAGGCCGGCAGCGCACGCATAGGGCGCTTCCTGCGCAAATTGCTGAAGTGCTACACCTTCGAACAGATGCGCATTCCGCTGGCCGTGGTGGCCCCCGACGTGGTGACCGGCGAGGCCGTGATCTTCCGCGACCGCGGCGATGTGGTGCTGCCCCTCCGCGCAAGCTGCTCCTATCCCGGCCTGTTCCAGCCGGTGCGCTGCGGCGAGCGCCTGCTGGTGGATGGCGTATTGGGCGCCACGCACGTGATCTCGCTGCACCTGCCGATGCAAGGCGCCGCGGCCACCCCCACCAATATGTTCCATGTGATTAATCGATGCTTCCAAATCCTGCACAGTCGCACCGAAATCACCTGGCGGCAGCATTCCGACCTGGTGATCGAGCCGGATGTGCGCGGCATGGAATGGGATTCCTTCGATAGCGCCCGCGCAATTGATTCAGGCCGGCGACGAGGCTGCCCGCAAGGCTCTGCCGCGCATTCAGGCGTGGACAGGTCTCCCGCGGAACTAAGTTCACAGGCTAAAGCCTGTGCTACCTGTGCGTCACAGGCTAAAGCCTGTGGTACCTGTTATGCCATATTCAAAATTTGCCTGACCGTGCCGCTCTCTTTCTGGATCTTGGTCTGCAGCATCATCAGCGCCTGAATGAGCTGCTCGGGACGCGGCGGGCATCCCGGCACGTACACGTCGATCGGGATCACCTGGTTCACCGGGATCAGCGCGTAATTGTTGAACACGCCCGTGGAGGTGGCGCACGCGCCCATGGAAATCGCCCACTTGGGCTCCGGCATCTGCTGGTACAAATGGCGGATCACCGGCGCCATCTTGTTCGACACCCGCCCCGCGATAATCATCAGGTCCGATTGCCGCGGCGAACCGCGAAACACCTCCGCGCCAAAGCGCGCAATGTCGAAACGCGACGCGCTCATCGACATCATCTCGATCGCGCAACACGCCAGCCCGAACGACATGGGCCAGATGGAGTTCTTGCGCGCCCAGTTTACGGCCATGTCCAAGGTGGTTAACACCAGGCCTTCGGAAGCCGCGGCCGCGGCGCTGGCGACGGTCTCGTTGTCCAGGCGCTCGAACAGTTCGACGGGACCGCTGGCAAAAGGTGCATCCATATCTCCCATTCTACGCTGAGAGCGTGCGCCGTGTTAAGGCTGGCCGTTGGGCCTTGGGGCGATGGGGGGCGCCGCTGAGGACCCGCGGGAGCACGGCATAGTGACTTGCCCCTCCGGGGGCGTGCCAGACCAAGCCCATTTTGATCTTTTCGGGTGTCTTGTCATGCTCTTCTTTCTGGCATTCGATTTTCTGGCGTTCGATGCGTTCTTGGCGGTAACGTTGCAGGTCGGCGATGGTCGAGGAGATGGCTCGCTGGAGGCGGACCTGCGTGAGGTAGGCGCGGAGGACGTTGAAACGGACGCGCTCCTTGGCCTCTGGACTTTGGGGGCCGGTAGATTTTGGCGCGTTGCGTCGGTTGGCGCGTATCTGCTTGATTGTAGCCATGGTTACCTTTTCTGCCGAACAATGCCAATGGGGGGTAGAGCGGCGGGTTTCGGGGCGCCGGGAAAGGCAAAATGGAACCACAGATGGACACAGATACACACGGATAACACCGATGTGTTTTCCCGGGCTTGCCGGACGTGCCGCTCTGCCGAAGTGGCGGGTAATTTGAGTGACCCGATTTGAGGTTAGCGCGCGGGATGGGCGGGAATGGTGTGGCGTTCGGGCTGGGTGTGAGGAAGTGGTTTGTTCAGAATGATTTACGGGGAGGAGAAAAGGTGCGGCGGCGTGAAGGCACAGGGTCGGGTGCGGCGTCCGCCCCGGCCTTCGGGCTTTGACATTCCAATTTGGAATGTCAAAGGTTCGGCTTCTTCAGGGCTGAGCTGAAGCATGAAATCATCAGGGAAGCGGTCGCAGTTGCGCTTCACAGCTTTGTTGAGGTTGAACGTCTCAACCTGGTTGAGTTCGGCCAAACCGCTGTCGAGGATGACCTTCTGGGCGCGGATCCCGTAAATGCGGGCTCGATCAGTTGCACGGGCGCGAGTGAATTGCTGACGGCTGGGATTTGGGGAGAGTTCGGGCATTTGAAAGATCGTCGCCGCTCAAGATCCAAGTTCTCACCGAAGGTGCACCGGAAATGGTGCAGTGTCCGTTTCCGAACGGCGCAATCCGGCTGTGAACAGTAGTTGTCCAGGCCCTTGCGCAACGCCTTTGGTTTCAGCAGGGCTGCTGGAATGAGAGTTGCTTCTGCGTACCTTCCAATGAAACTCGCTTTGCGCAACTTGTTGCGAAACCCGGCGTTCGCTGTAACCGCAGTCCTGTCCCTGGCGCTCGGCATCGGCGCCAACACGGCCATCTTCACTCTGGCCAATCAGATCCTGTTGCGGATGGTCCCAGTCAAGGAGCCCCAGCGTCTGGTCGCGTTCCATTGGACCGGCCAGTTTATTGGAGGAAGCACGCGCGGCTACCAGGACAATTTTTCGTACCCTCTGTATGCCGATCTGGGGGGATCTTCCGATGCCTTCACCGGCATCGCCGCACGATACCAGGACACGGTCGACGTATCCGACCAAGGACCTGCAGAGCGGGCCACCGCCGAACTGGTCTCCGGCAACTATTTCGACGTGCTCGGCGTGACGCCGGCGCTGGGCCGCCTGCTCACTCCCGATCAAGACAAGCTCAAAGGCGGCGAACCATTCGTGGTCCTGAGCTACGATTACTGGCGGCGCCGGTTCGGCGGCGATCCGTCCGCAGTGCACCGCGCAATCGACGTCAACGGGCATCCCATGACCGTCGTGGGTGTCGCGCAGCGCGGATTCCAGGGTGTGTCGCTGATGAGTCCGGCGGATCTGTTCGTCCCGCTGATGATGAAAACCGTGGTCACACCCACCTGGGACGACATGAACCGGCGGGACAGTATCTGGCTGCACGTGTTTGCGCGGCTGCGGCCGGGCGTCGATCCACTGGCGGCGCAGAGGTCCATGGCCGGTGTGTATCGCGCCGGTCTGGAACACGACCTTGCGGCGAATGGGCGCGATGCCAAATTCTCCGAGCGGTACGTGAAGAATCAGCTCCGGTTGGTCGACGGTTCGCAGGGTTTCGGCGGCATGGGCGAGTTCTTCTCGAGGCCGCTCTACGTCTTGCTGGCGATGGTCGGGACCCTGCTGCTGATCGCCTGCGCGAACGTGGCCAACCTGCTCATCGCGTGGGCGCAAGGCCGCCAGAAGGAGATCTCCATCCGGCTGGCGCTGGGCGCTTCGCGGCGGTCGCTGATGCGGCTCATTATGATGGAGAGCCTGCTGATCGCCGTGGCCAGTGGGGCGCTAGGGCTGCTGCTTTCCGACTGGATTGCTTCTTTGCTCCTGAGCTTGCTGCCGTTCCAGAACATCACAGTCGCCATCCGCACATCGCCCGACTGGCGGATACTGGCGTTCACGGCCGCAATCAGCCTGCTGGCCGCGCTGCTGGCCGGAGTCGCTCCCGCGCTGCAGGCCACCCGGCCGGACTTGGCGCCGGCGCTGAAGAACGAGTCCCGGGGCGCCTCGCTGGGGCTGGGCCAGACCCGTTTCCGCAGAGTCCTGATCTGCGCGCAGGTGGCGTTGTCGTTCCTGCTGCTGGCTACGGCCGGGCTGTTTGCCCGCGGCCTTTACAGGCTGATGACCGTGAACTCCGGCATTGAAACCAACCGGCTGCTGGCATTCTCCATC
>Ga0187847_10000985_pt1 | contig 27602 bp, 19 predicted proteins | sample June2016WEW_4_10_FD_132458 | JGI IMG/M metagenome (GOLD analysis project Ga0187847, IMG submission 132458) | Peatland microbial communities from SPRUCE experiment site at the Marcell Experimental Forest, Minnesota, USA - June2016WEW_4_10 | ecosystem: Environmental > Terrestrial > Soil >...
ATGGTGAACATATAAGCGGGCGCCGCCAAGCCGCCCGATTGCGAGGAATACTAAATCGATTACTTGCCTCATGCCACCAGAAAGACCGACGTAGACGCGAGAACCTCGCCACACTGCGCATAACAGGTTCGCGAATTGCGAAATCCTGATACCCAAAGAGGATAGAGCACTGTTCTTATCCCGAATTGGCTTAAGATCGATGCGCTTGACCCGAAATCCTTGGGCTTGTAGAAGTGCAGCAACATCCATTGTGGCTTGGGCGAAGCCATGAACTGGCGGAGGAAACGGTCCAACGACAAGGATCTCGCGCGCAGCCTGATAAGAGGCTGTTTTTGACTTCATACCCAGAGCCCGAAGACGCATGTAAGCTTCATCGCCTCTTCTCTGCCGGGTCGCGTTCAAGGAGTTCTTTTAAGTTTTCCAGGATGCGACTTGCGCCGGCTTCTGGCGTATATTCACCCGCAATCTTTAGTGCCGCCTGTCCCATCTCCTTCAGCCTCTCTACTGAGAGACTGCACACCTTGTCCATCGCTTCAGCCAACTGCTCCGGAGCCTCGGGTTCGATCACCAAACCACTATCCTCGGTCACCAGGTCCTTTGCGCAGCCGCACCGATTCGACACGATGATAGGGATGCCTGAACAGAGCGCCTCATTCGCTACCAACCCCCAAGGCTCTGACAAACTCGGCAGCACAAGGCAGTCAGAATCGGCAAGCGCGCGGCCTACTTCCTCTTGCGTCATCGCCCCCGTGAAAATCACCGATTCACTGAGCCCCAAGTCGCGTGTCTGCTGTCTCAACAACTGCTCATCCGGACCGTATCCAACGAGGATCAACTCTGCCTGGTTCTTTCTTCGCACAATCTGAAAAGCCTCGAGTAGCCGTGGCAGATTTTTCTCCGGAGAGAACCGCCCCACATAGATGAAGCGGCGAAATCCCGAATGGAATGCCGCTCTTCTTTTCAGGAAGAGGCCGCTGTCGATCGTCGCTCTTTTCTCGATAATCGCCGACCGCTTCATTCCCAGAGACTCCAGGTATTCCCTGTTGCTCGACCCGTATACATGAGCTACATCACATGCGCCCACGAAGACTCTCTTTATCACTTCTTTGGCTCTGCCGCGTCTCCGATCGAATTGGTTTGTCTCAAACCAGAACACGATTGGCTTCCGATGCAGTTTTGCCCATGCAAGCACCGACCACGCTGGCAGGTAAAAATAGCCGCTGATGATCACCACATCGGGACGGCACTGCTTGATGATCCGTCCTGCATGCAAAGCTGATTGCACCTGTGGCAACGCCTCGAAGCACCCTTCAGAGAGAAAATGAGAACGATAGTTCTCGCCGAGCGGGAGCATTGACGCCGTTCGCTGATTACTAGATCGTGCCGCAAATATGACGTCTAGACTTGCCCCCTGATCCGCGAGAGCTGTGAACAGTAGGTGCATATAGTGAATCGGGTGATTGTGCAGCAATGCTACCCGCATCCTCAGCTCGACCTCCTGCTTTGAGCCGTCACCGAATGATGCAAATTAAAGGGATCCCCCTGCACTCTACGTGTTCCCATTACCTTACTGACTCCGCCCCAGGCAACCAGGGGTAGATACGTGACACACGGAAAGACGAACAGCGAATTCAGCCCATCCCGGAAGACCTGCACCATCGAAATCAACAATATCAAGTAAATCCAGTGCGTCACCGAGCCAATTTCTTGATTCCTTACTCGCCGGTAAATTGTTTGCATGCCCAGCATATACAAACACGGAATGACGACACAGCCTATCCAACCAAAATTCACATACGATTCGCCTGATAACTGGGCGGTCATTCCAGTCGGCTCCATTCGCCGAACCGAACTTGATAATTCCCACGACCATGTATTTGGCAGAGGCTTATCAGGCCAGACAAAGCGTGGAATTGGTAAATACAACAGGGGTAGGAGTGTAGCACCGTAATACCGCTTACCCTGCTCATCAGCAGCAGCCATGTAGGTTGCCTGGCAATCGAGAAGCTCTGTGTCCAGTGATCCCTCCGACGTTGTTTGCTCCGCAAAATATCTGCTTACTTCGGCGACGATTGTGCGCGGATCCTCGCCTGCTCTTATCACGTTGGAGATGGGCTTAAAGACAAACCAAATTAGTCCGAATACCGGAATCATGATCGCCCATTTCAGAGGGATGGAATGCTCGTGACGTCTGGACTGGAGAATAAGAAAAGCGAGGATTGCAGGAAGAACAAAGGCGGTTCTGGCGAGGTTAACCGATGTCAGAGCGAGCAGTGTTACGAACACGAGCAGGCGCAAGCGTGTGAATCCTCGCATTGCACACAGGACTAAGGCTCCCTGAACGGCAAATCCTGCTATTGCCAATGGATACGATGATTCCGCAAAGCCACCAATATTCACTGCTGAGACATCGACTCCTCTCGCCCGGGCAGCTGTCGCGACCAATCCGAACTTGAGCAGTGCGTAGGTCCCAATAGTTAGACAAAGTCCCGATATTACATAGCCGACGAATGGGTTCAACCGGCTATGGTCTTTCGTCGTTGAGGCGGCAATCCCATGTCCGTCTCTTCGAATACTAAACGCGACGTATACGCAAGCCGCTACAACTCCTATTAGACTGATATCCGAAGCGATCCCAGCCCTCACCAATTCCGTATCGGACCGAATACCAATTACCGCAAGTGATCGCGATCCCAGGTCCAAAGATATCAGGCGGGCCGTGACGCCGAATGCGTGAAGCGCTATCCACCAGAGGCTTGGATTGAAGATGCTCCATTCGGACACTCGCAAGATACACCACAACCCTGTGACCAGCAAGCAGACGTCTATGATCATGGTGCTCTGAATGTCCATATAATACCTAGATGACTCACGTTGTTAATTGGGGCCGAAGCCGCCGCTAAGCTTTGCGGGGGCTTTGTACAATCGCGATAAGTTGTCTCCTTCTTTTTAGAATTGCAAACGCAGTACAGCCGGCATCGAAGATAAACCCTGGAAGGAGTTTATAGGCTTTTCCAAAGCCAGGGAACCAAGAATGTGTAAGCACCTTAATGTCAATGAGATCTTTGTCAAATCCGGAAACCTTAAGACAGTTGAACAGTAACTGCGGCGTCCACGTATAAAGATGACAATTGATATCATCTGGATCAAATTGCCGTTGCGTTCTCCAGTCGTCGATCGGCAGTTTCAAAACGAGCACGGCCCTCGGCTTCATAAGACGGTGGAGTTCAGTAAGTACAGCTACAGGCGAAGGTACATGCTCAAGCGCGTGGTTAGAGATGACGATGTCTGCTAGCTGGTTCGGCACTTCGGATAAGTCAGAGAAGCATTCTACGCCATTTTGCTTTGCTACCTGCCTGGCCGCTGGATTGATTTCCACCCCGAGGCGCCGCCCACAGGACAGATGCTTCAACAAGAAGCCTCCTCCACAACCGAAATCAAGCACACAATCGTGCTCATTGATGTATTTCTGGAAGGCTCTTGCTTCGATGGCCGCACCTGAGCTGCCCAGTGACTGTTGCCAGCGGAAGTATTCTTCACCCTCGACCCCGATATAGCGCGCAGATTTCGAATGTTCAGAATTCATCAGATCTTCTCCAGAAAATCGTCGAGATGCAAATCAACCACAACTTTGGCCAGCCCTCATGGTTGATCCAAAACGAGAACTCCATCTTTGACCTTGGCCAAGAAGCCGGTCAATCGATAGGCCTCTAGTCGGATCCCGGATTCGTTCGGGCAACGAGCCGATGACATCTAAACCTATTCGAAGCGCGGACCCACGATATACATGGCACAGAGTCGAATCTGCCAGAGCTTACTCAAAATGGTCGCCAGCGATCGCGCGATAGAGCCGTTCGCTGTAAGATTCGAGAGTGAATTCCTCGGACCTTATCTTTGCATTACGAGACATCTCAGCGAGCAGAACTGGATCAGATGCAAGTTGGTTGAGTCTCTCTGCAATTGCGCTGGGACTCCGTATTGGCACGAGAAAGCCATCTACGCCATCGTTGATCTCTAGGCCGCTATTCTCTGTGGCGATCACTGGCAATCCAGATGACAAGGCTTCGATCAAGACCGTCGCCATCCCTTCGCATAGGGAAGGCAGAAGAAACACATCTGCCCACTGAAAATGCTCACTCACCTCGCTTCGAGGAATAACACCAACCATGTGAAGTTGCTTTCCGAGTTCGCGTTTGACCTTGTTCGAAAACGAGCAATCCCCAACAAGACGAAAATCAAAGTTCTTTCCCAACAGTTTCGATGCCTCGAAAGTGTATTGGGGACCTTTGCGCAGGGTTACGTTTCCAACCGACAATATGCGAAGAGGGCCCCCGTGAGCCTCATGCACACTCCGACCCAAAAAGCCACTCACACCGTAAGGCACTGTTATATAACGATCAGACGTCACACCAGAGCTTTTTAAGCTATCCGCGACGAATTTCGATGGGACAATGATCTTCTCCGCGGCGTCCCACTCCCTTTTTTCCCGAGCCGCAAACTCAGATCGCTCCTCGTCACCACGAGAGAATGGTTCCCAATCAGGGTATCTTTCCCACTCTTGCCGCAATATCTCATGGTGTACTTCACTGGCGGCCACTGGCAATTCAACTACCGCGCGCACTCCAAGTGCGCGAGCGGCTTCAAGCACTTCAAGACCAGCGCTGGAGAAGGTGTACACGTGCGTTGCACCCTTGAAGCCGCTGGCAACAATTCGTTCATTAAACTGCTTCGCGATCTGAAGATGAACACGAATACGCTCACCTTCCGACTTGCATTTTGAGAGGCGCCATTGATATTCGAAGCCCAGCCCTGGGAACATTTCGATCTTACCGCTGGGTATCCCAATCGGGTTGCGGCCGAGCAATCTCTTCAAGGGTGCGGGGCGCAAGGGTCGAGGGACTGATCTTAAAAGGCTCGGCCATCCTTTAACAGCACAAATGTCAGTGAAGAGGGTCTTGAGAGCTCCTTTGCGCTCAAATGATCTCGCGGCGCCGTAATGCAGCCGTGCGCCCACTTGGCAGACACAAACTTGGATTCGGTTATCGTTCATCATTTCAAATGGACTCCAGGCGAAACCCCATCCAATCTCCAAGTGCCAACTCAACAGCCTTCAGGCTCGGATTTGCGAGAAGTGTGCCCTACCTTGAATGGCGCACACTGTCATTCCCTCGTTATCGATTTTGATGAAGCACTCCTTGCATGTTGCGAGATGCGCCCCATGTGCGTGGCCTTGGCAAAGCCGCAGTTCTCTGTTGCAGGTGCTCCGTGTTTCATTGTGAAGAGCTTCGGGGCAAGCTGGTGATGGGCGATGAGCTTGATAATGGAAGATCTAATCCGCCTGAGATTCTCCAAATGCAAAAATGGTCGTTTTTACAAAACCGGGGACGAACTTCTGATAAGCCACCCCAAGCCCATAAGCTATTCCGGAAAAGTTCAGATACCCTGGCTCTGGCTCATACCCGTATACCAAAGCTCGGAAGCGCGCATTCGTAAAGAGATGACGCAGGGCCGAGATCGTGTTGCACCGATAGAGGGTGGGAAAAACATCCTCTGCTTCCCGCGCCGACTGCAGTTTTGAAATCACCTTTGTGTGATGCTTGTTCGGTATTAATTTCGAAGCAATCCCCATGTAGCTATGGGTGTTTGGGGTGCGGACACAAAGATACCCACCCCGAACCAAAACCCGGCTGGCCTCTTGAATAAACGAACTGGGGTCTGGCAGGTGTTCCATTACATAATCGCAAATAATCATATCCACGGACCGGCTTGCGACTGGCCAACGGCCTCCCGGCGTTAACAGCCGGAATTCATCGATAAATGGGTTCGACATCCCAACCTCATCCACGTCGATGCCGATCACAGTTGAAACTTTGCCTTTGACCAAGCGGAGACCCCGTCGAAACGGGACAGGATCCTCTAGATAGCTTCCCCGACCGCATCCGAAATCGACAACTGTAAAGGAGGGCTGTAGAAGAGAATTTACTCGGCAATAGAACGCGACCGTCCCATCGGTATCCGTAAATCCGCCAAAACTTGTTTCCGGATAAAACGCCAGTTTGTAATCCTTCATTCCGCCTCTCCCTTATCGCCGCTATCCATCAGTTAAGTGTTCAGCCAATTGGATTCCGGGCCATGGGCATTTGTACGCTTAGGCGCTCGCTTATCCGTGTTAAGCATTTGAAGAAATGGACCAATTACTTAGGTTTGATCCAGAGACGAGTGTCCCAAATGGAATTCGTAGTATTGGCTACTCTCTTAACAAAGCTCGATGGGTAGAATCTATGCAGATTCATCTTATCCTCGGTTTATTGTCAGGATCTGGGTTGGCTGGTTTTTGAACGCAATACATCGTCAAGCCGTTCCGGGAGCCATCAGATTCTCTGACCAAGGACCTCGACACCTGCAGCTGGCTCCAAGCGTCCCTGAACGTAGGGCCAGTCTCTCACAAACAAGGAATTTGTAGACTTAAGGGCAATTGGATGTCGATGCAATCGGCGGGAATTAGGATTGTAGTATGCCCGTTCAAAGCCGTTTTTGCTCAATATATTGGCGCTCTCCAAAGTGACAGTTTCCAACTCAATCACCTTCAGGCACGGATTCGCAAGAAGAGCCTTTGCTCCTTGAAGGACCCCTTCCTCCGCTCCTTCAACATCGACTTTGATCATTGATGGCGCGACGTCGCCCACAAGAGCGTCGAGTTGCTCCAAGCGAGTCATTCGCACATTTACATCGTCGGCCGATGCAATTCGATTCACTGTGTCAAGTCCAACTGTGAAGGCAATCTCTCCTTGCTCCTGTCCCACGGCACATTCAAAGACTCTTACCCGCGAGCCAAGGTTGTTCAACTCGATGTTTCTCTTGAGGTGACTCACTGTCTCAGCGTCTGGCTCAAACGCCCAGGTGGTCGCCTTGCATACGCCCGACGCGAGTACGGTGTACACTCCCACATTGGCCCCAATATCGAAAAACAAATCGCCCTCTCTCAGGAAGTGAAGAGCCGTCAACATGTCTGCAAACTCTGTCAGGCCGACATAGATGTTCGCCGTTGCGCCTTTCATGCTGTGGTGAACCGCAAGTCGCTGGCCACCTAACCAGTCAATCAGAACCTCGCGCCTAAGTCGGCTCCGGACTTGCCACCATGCAAAACGCGCCCACGCGCCAATGCGCGCATCGCAGGTTAGAGGGTGGGTTGAGAAAAACCTATCGAGATTTGCCAACTCGCCGATCGCACTCATTGCATAACCTTTCCTTTTCTCGCCTTCCTACGCCGACTTGAATTAACTCCCGACAGAGCCGGATGGCACAATATGAATGACTTTGTAGGCGCACTCCAACATGGATTCCGCAGAGCGCAGGTCGCGCCGCTCAGTTCAACGTAAAGCACAGGATGATCTCACGAGCCTTCGAATCCGCGACGTCCCAATAGCCTTGTTCGAAGGTCAAACAGGTACGTTGTGTCTATCATTGATACCGCGAATTGTGGCCAACGGTCGGAAAGCAACTTGTTACTCACAGGAACAACGTAGATGCACATACAAATCTCGCAGAGCAGAAGAGCGCTTCCGGCGACGCGAAGTCCTAAATGTTTGATTAATGGATATGCAGATAGCTGCCGAGCAATTGAATCACCCTAGTCTGGCTGCTCGCGATGGCTTCAATTGTCTAAGATCAAGAAGACTCCACAGTGGGTGTGCCGAGAAAAGGCGCGCGAAGCAAGGCGAGAAGAAATTCTTGCGGATTGTCGTGCAGAAGACTAAGCGATTTCCTAAGCACGTACCCCATCATGAACATATCCGCGAGCAAGAGACTAACGCCAGCACCGCTCAATCCAACCCATGGAATCAGCAGGTAGGCAACGGGTAGCGAGAGCGCACTACTTAGGACATAGACTATTGCCTGACGCTCATGGCGATTGCAGGCAACCGACACAATTGAAGAAACAGACCAGAAAGAGTTGACAAGGACATCGATCAGCAGCAAATAAAACAGGCGATGGTCCATCGGCACCTTACCGCGGGTCCAATAGCCATAGAGTCTGGCGCCGAAAAGCGTGAGGAACGCGATCGCCGCAATAGACAACCCAAGCGAGGCCTGAGATGCGTAGCGGTGCAGTTTTCTCGCCAACGCAGTATTCCCAGCCCCGAAGGCGACAGACAACTCGGCCCAGATGCTCTTTCCAATCATGTCCGCAATCCCGGAGACAAGCCGTGTCATGGTCCTGACGGTCGCAAACATTACAACTACGACCGGGCCCAACAGCCAGCCGAGCATGATGATCATGCCCTGGTACAAAAACGAATTGCCAACCCCTAAAGTTATCCAAGCGATCGCCGGGCCAAATAATTTCCGCACGACGCCGAGACGGGCATGGGCATACCCATAATGTAACCACGGGCTTTTACGCCTGAGGATAAGTTGGCAACACAAATTTACCACCAACCGAGTGGAAGCAAGCGTCAGCGCAACCGACACAGGGGACCCATGACAAACCGCCGCGATGATGGCGGCGCCATTTGCCAGGAATCTGTCGATATTCCCAAGCAGCGTTCCAAGTGCGTAGTTTCCGTCACATCGGAAGCCGGACGCAATAACTGTGAATTGCAAATCGAAAAGGACATACACGCAAAGCGCAGCCAGAATGATACCTACTTGACCCCCAGAAAGAAGCGCTATATTCAGCCAGCGCCCGACGGGTAGCGCCAGTAGCCCGAGTGCGACGCAGAGGCCAAACGATAAAGAGACTGCAGTCGTCAGCAGCCATGCACTTTGAAACACTTCCAGAGCAGCGGTCTTGTTCCCCCGCGCCACCTCCATTGTCATATCATTCCCGGCTACACTCCCAAAACCAAAATCTGTAAGGCCGAGGTATACCGGAATGGCACTTAGCAACAGCCACTCTCCATACAGTTTCGGACCCCAGGAATGCAGGAAGACCGGCACGCTCACAATCTGAATGACTGCCGTTACAATAGGCCCTAGACTTGTTGCGCCGAGAGCAAAAACAATCCGATGTTTTATGGTCTGCTTCATAATCGATGTAGGGAGATGCAACACAAGCTGTGCGCCAATTGACTATTTTCCGAGTGCCATATCGGCATAGGGGGAAGTCTCTGCCGCGTTTTTAATTCCTAAGATCGCTACCGTTTCAGCCTCCCTGTAGAGATTTGGACCCGAATCCCTTGTATTCAACAAATGCACGGACGCGCAGGCTTTTCTGATTTGGGGGAGATCGTTAAACGCAGAATAAGAGTAAGCGAGTCCATCACCTTCGGAGATCGCGTAACCTCTGCCTCTAGTCTTAACCCAATCGGCAAGAGGCCAGAGCCCCGCAGCGTTCAGCGTCTGCTTCACGGCTCTGGACAAACGGCTCCCTTGCCCAAAGTTATTCGCGTCGGAAATGAAAATTGCAGTTTTGGCAACCCTCAACATTTCAGAAACAGCCTTCGATGCTCTTGGGATGTGATGCAATGCTCCAAACTCGCAGACCAGGTCGAACGAGCAATCGGCAAACGCCAGATCCATCGCATCCCCATCTATCAGTTCGCCATCGGTAAGTCCATTCTCAGTGCCGACTCTTCTTAGCTCCGCAGATGGCTCAATACCTACTATCCTGACGCTTGGCAGCCGACTCTTGACCGCAAATAGTACTCGACCGGTCCCGCTGCCAACATCCAAGATCGACCTCACCTTCAGGTAATCGGCCATCGCAATTAACCACTGCAATGCAATTCCGTGCTCTACGTTGCCCTTCACATGCATCTCGTCGTAGCAAGCTGCGGTCCTGGCATAATAGGCTCGCTGCAATTCGATTGCTTCTGAAACTGACTCGGGCTTCATGCGCCGACTCCCCTTATTGGACCAGGATTCCCAGTTTATAGGTCTGCGGAAGCGCTTTAACCACCCAGGCGCCTCCTTGGACTAGCGCTAACTCATAGAGTAGCGCATTCACTCCTGCTGCCATCTCGGCCGCTTTCGACAAGTTCAAGTGCTACCGCCATGGGTTTATGGTTTTGCCAAAGATATCCGTCAGCAGTTTCTTCCTTTCATCCCAGGGATCCATTTCTTCCCAAAAGGCGATGCTCTTCACCGCAATGATTGCTGCAAGGAAGGAAAGGAAAGTACCGAACAGCACAATGACGGTTCGTGGCGGGCCTGATTTACGTTGTGGCATATTGGCCGCATCTAAAACACGAACCGTAGGAATTTCTTTTGCCTCTTGAACCTTAGACTCTTCGTATTGCTTTGTCAGGGCTTCCCAAACCTGCTCATCCATATTCAACCTTCGATCAAGGTCAGAATAAGTGACTCCCAGAGCGGGGAATTCTCCTGTGGACGGATAAGACGGGGCATTCGCATTAGTGCCGGGTTCATTCTCCCCACCACTGGCCTTATCCATTTGTTGCTGGAGCGTTGCGAGCCGGGCGCGCGCAGTAAGTACCCTCACATTGTCCTTGGAATAAGTCTGCTCCAGTCCTGCCAATTCCGAGCGCGCTTCAATGATCTCTTCACGCAGTTTGAACTCGGACTCCAATGTTGCTCTTGACTGAAAGTTAACATCGATCGTTTTGTTCTTTGATGAAAACTTGCTGAGGGCTACTGCGGATTCATCCAGGTCCTTCTTGACTTCCTTCAGGCGGCCTTCCAGAAATACACGTTCTCGTCGAGCGTCAGACGTGCTGTTATTAGTTACAACGCGATTCAGCTCAGAAACATAGGCCTGGGCCAAATCGGAAGCGAGTTGGGGACTGTTGGCCTTAACGCTGATCGAGACGACGCCGCTTTTGATATCTTCCCGAATCTCTGTGTCATCTGCCAGACGCTTGCATGCATCCTCAATAAGACGGGACTTGTAGTGATGCGTCAGATCGAATTGCTTTACCAGCGTCTCCCGCACAGTCCGGCTCGCAAGTATCAGATCGTATAGCGCACTCGGTGCTTTCACTCCCAGCGATGCGCCAGCTTGCGAAGTTGGTTGGACCGCGGTCGAAAGCATACTCATAAGACCGGAGTTGGAGGAGGCATTGTCAGGGGGCATGAGACTTGTCGTTGATGTGTAAACCGGGGGCAAGATGAAGGCAATTAACACCGCGATGAGCATCCCAGTGCCAAGAATTACGGAGAACATTCGCCGTTTCATCCAGCACAGCCGTATGGTGCGAATGATTCGTCGAGTCAGATCTCCGCTCGGTCCTGCCGCGCCAGGCGATTGGATGTCGCCTGCCGGTATCCCGAGATCTACGTCTGGCGTTGCACTTTGAGGATGGTCCATTAGAAATCGCTTTCTCCGAAAGCAAGCTGCGCAGAACGGCCATAATTGGCGGCGTCAGACGCTTCCCGATTCACGCTATGACATCTTTCGTCGAATTTCGTGCTCAAAACCATTCAGCCCAGTTTCAATTCCATTGTGGTTCATCAAGTCCCGCGCGTGTCCGACAGCGCATCCCGCGATAGGACTTGAGATTCCCGCCCGAAGAAAATATCGATTAAAACACTCCGCCTATCGCCAGAGGAAGTGCCGCCGACGATGCGAGCTGCGCCATGCCTATGAGGCCTTGCCATACAGAGCCGCCCATGACTTTCTCAGGAACAAAGATGGTGTCGCCTGGTTGCATGCGAAGGCTCATTAGCCCATCTCCCATCCAGATACTACCCTTTTTCTGCGGAACCAACACGGACCCATCGGCGTGCAGTATATAGATGCGCTTCTTGTCGCCGGCGGCCGTCGTTCCGCCTCCCTTTTGAAAGTACCAACCGAAGGTTTTGCCCGGGACATAACTCACTGCAATTGGGTTATACACCTGGCCACTAATAACTACGAAATTTGGTCGTTTGGGTATGAACAGGGTGTCACCGGCACGTAGCTCGATATCCGCAGGCGTGTTTTCCCATTTGCTGATTTCCGTGGAGATGTTTATCACTAATCGGCCGCTGGCTTGCTGGCTGCGAAGGGCGGCGAGGGCATCCTGCCGCTGTCGCTGGAGCTGCTGCTCCAATACACCCGCCGCCTGCGGGTTCATGGCCCCGGGGTTAAATTGTATAGGCGTACTTTCGATTCGATGAATCAAGTCCAGGCGTACCTTCTCATTCATTTCCCGAACCTGTACTCGCTCCATCACGGCAGCTGGCCCGTACGCTTCGGTGCGGAACCCGCCCGCACGTTTCAACACGGAGGACAGTCTCTCCCCCGGTACGAAGCCGTAGTTACCTGCATGTTCTACTTCGCCTGTGATTGCCACCTCTGAGCCGATATCCTGCCAGCCCGGCATGCGCGGAATACTGACTACATCGAGGGGTTTTAGCAAGACATCCGCACTCTTGTCGCCATCCAGCGCTTTCTGCACCGCGACAATGCTATGGTTCACCTGAACCTTTTGCCCATTCTGAATTTCATAGCTGGTGAGTTCCGCTTCACCACGATATGCGCTTTGGCTAAAGCCGCCTGCCATATGCACAAGATCACTCAACCTCATACCCTTGGACAGCGGATAAGCATTGGGCTTAAGGACATCTCCCATAATGGAAACCGTGCGATTTTCTAGCTCATACCGGCCATAGATGCGAATCACATCGAACGGCTGGAGTTGGATTGGATTGTTGCCAAGTAAGACATCAGGCAAATTGAATGGGATTACCTCCGGCCGGTAGTCGGGCGGAAGCAAGCGAACGAGTTCGCCGCGATCATCGGGCTCGGGCAGCAGATCCGCGTACGAATGAACCAGATCGCTAATGGTCATTCCTTCCCGGTAGGGATACACGCCGGGACGATACACGTGTCCTTCGAAAAAGACCTCCTGCTTGTTGACTGGCAAAATCGGCACAATGGCAATATTGTCGCCACCCTGCACCCTGAATCCTTCCAGCTTCTGTTTGATCCCTTGCGCGTCGTCAGGGAGATCCAAACTCAGCATGGTGTAACTCTGGTTGGCTATGAGCCGCTCAACATTGATCTGCTTCAAGCTTGCGGTAGCAAGCACACCCCCTGCAAGATTGAGAACATCGTTCAGTGTTTTTTCACCGATGAGTTCGTAAATGGCCGGGTGATGTACAACGCCTGTCACAGTAACTTCCGCACCGACCGGGGGAACCATGATAGTGTCGCCTAGTTGCAAGCGATCGTCGAACGAACGAATGCCATGCAGCAGAAAGTCGTAAAGATCGATTTCACGGATTAGTTTATCGGCTCGGTACACCCGCATTACGCGCATTGACCCGCGAGCTGTTGGGCCGCCCGCAGCGAACAGTGCGCTCAACGGCGTGGCCAGCGAACTAACGTCATAGGCGCCGGGGCGTTGCACGTCGCCCATGACATAAACGCGGATGCTGCGCAGACGACCCATCGAAATTTCGACGTGTACATCCTTGAATTGCGTACTGAGGGACTTTTGAATGGCGATCTGGGCCTGGCCGAGCGTGAGCCCGTTAATCGTAATTGGGCCAGCCTCGGGAAGCACGACCTGACCCTGGCGATCGATAGTCAAATTGAGGTGGTCAGAGTGTACGCCCCACACGTTCAAGCTGAGGCTATCCCCGATTCCCAGAACGTAATCCGGGCCCACAGGAAGATCCATGGGCATTGTCTCAGCGTTCCCGGAACCGAACGCAAAGATCTCACTTCCGAAGCGCTCAACCGCACCTCCCCTGGATGGAACCTGGGTGTATAGACCAGCCAACGAACGATAATCAACGTAGCTTGCAGGTAACTGAGTCGATGGGGACGCGGCGGGCTGCGCCGGAGCATTAGTCGCCGAAGGATTAGGCGTTACAGGTGTCATGCGCTCAGCCGCCGCTCGACCATTGGTGGTCTGACCGTTTCCTTGCGCATTGCCGCCCTGGTTGGGGCCTTGCGCGTTGCCGCTCTGTGCAGGAGATGTCTGGGATGCATCGTTCTGGGCCGAACCTTGAGATGCACTTGCCCCGCCGGATGTCTGACCGCTTCCGTTGCCTGCGGACGACTGGGCGCCACCACTCTCAGAAGAAGATGATCCGGCGGCGCTGCCGCTCTGGGCCGCCAAGGGAATACACAGCAGCGCGAGAAAAACAGTGGCAATGAAAAAGCAAAGAACTCGATTCTTTCGCAACCTGGAATCGGAACTTCCGATACTGTGACCTGCTCGGTTACCCATCCTCATCCCTTCAGTTCGTTTCGTTTATCTTCCGATGCAAAGGATTGTGCACGTTCAGCACGAACTCACGCTCCCGCGACGTCCGAGGAATACTTCGCCTCCAGTAGTTGGCGTGCTGTTTCAAGCTCTGGCGCCGCGCCACCTGTAACTCCATCCCGCGTTCCCATCTGCTGGCTTACCCTCCACAAAGCTTAGAGGTTCCGCAACCAGCATCATTGCTCGGCGTCAGCTCGGATTCTTCTCTCCGATCGCAGCAGCCGGCGACTCATGGGAAGGTAATAGGGGCGCGAGCATATCCAGCCAGAATCTGGCCTGCGCGCGATTCCGTTCCTGGTGATTAAATAGCGGCTTGTTCTTATCGATCAGCCGGGAGATCTCCGCGTGCGTCAATGCCGTCATCGTCAATGCCGCTGTCACCGTAGTGGAGTCCAGATCGCGGATTTTTCCGCCCTTGATATTCTTCTCAAGATACTGTCGGATTGCCATCAGAGCAGGCGACAATTGCTCCTCAATGAATACCCCACCCTTCGGGTGCATTTCGAGAAATGCGACCGCGATCAGTCTAAGCAGCTCCGGTCTATAGCTTACCGTATCGGCGAATAGTTCCAGGATCTTGGGTAAAACGACTTCCGGAGGTTCGCCATGCGCAATCTTCTCCAGCAAATCCCGCTGGAAGTCCTGGGCCGTGAAATGTTCAAGAAGGGTCGACCAGAACAGGCTCTCCTTATCATTGAAGTGTCGGAAGATCGTGTTTTCACTTATGTTTGCAAGGTGGGCTATCTGCCGAGTGCTCGTTCCGTGATACCCCTGATGAGCAAACAAACGGCCTGCCGCGCGCACAATCTGGTCCCTACGCAGTGATTTTTTGGATAGAGCTGGCATACACCTCTCCAGACATTGCAACCGCGAAGCCGTGCGGCGCCGAACATGGTCGCCTATTTCGGCCTCACCGCAATAACGGCGCTGATTGGCATTACTTCCTGGGCGTCCAAGCGGAACTGGGCGCGCGGAATCTCTTGCGTCTCATTTTCCTGTGTTTGTTTATCGCTGACGGATCGAGATAATTGGCTGGCCACCGAAAGCCGATGGAAACCGAAAAGACATCAAGTCAGTACCGCCCGGCAACAAGCTGGCACTTCACACACAAGCCCGTCTCGCTACCTCGCCGAAATCGGCAACTTCTCAGAGCGCGTTGCCAGCACACCTCAGTTCAAGCGACGAACGGCTCCAAATCCTCGGCGTCCACCTGTGCAGCAACATGCTGGTTTATTAATTCGAGTGTCAATATGAATCGGAAACCGCTGGCCTTTCTCACAAGAGTGCCACAAACTCCCTGCATAACACCGCTCTTAATGCGAACCTTTTCGCCTACGAAGAGTTCACGAAATGGCTCGATCCGTTGTGTGCAGAGACCAGTGCGTAGAAATTCGATCTCGGGATCCGGGAGGGGAACATACTCCCTGCCGTTTCCTACAATATGCAGCACTCCGGGAGACTGAAGGACCTTCGCTCGCTCTCTGGGGTTGATACGTACAAAAAGGTAGCTCGGAAACAACGGCAGCACAAGCTTCATCCGTTGCCGATTCTTCCACACTCGGACTGTTTCATAGGTGGGAAGAAATGACTCAACCTCTCGCAGGTTAAGGTGTCTCACAACCGACTTTTCATTTTGAGGAACGGTAAAGACCGCATACCAATTGCGGCTGCTCGCGTCATCCAGCGTCACCGGATTCAAGGATGCCTTCTCTTCAAACGATCGGCATGTTATCTGCTGGTTGACCCGAGATCTCGTGCTCAATCGCAACATCCCTCCAAGTACCCATGTGAACGGTCGAAGCTTGCGCAGAGAATTCGAATGCTTAATTCCCTGTTTTCTAGATCAACGCGCATGGCTTCGCCTAGCTGACTTAGCAAGTCACCCGCGTCCTAAGCCTCTTTCCTATTTCCTACAAGTCATTCAAAGGCGCTGATTCTGACTCACCGGATTCTGTGTTTGAAAAGCAATCGCGCAACAGACACCTCTGCGCATAAACATTTGCCATTTGTCGCAAGAAGTAAGAGGTTCAGGGGCTTGCAGTCAGTGGTTTACAACACGTTCCTGATCTAATGTCTTGAATGTAAGCTACCACACCCGTTTTTGACAAGAGTACTACCTGCTGAAAATTGTTACTTTGGGCATCCCAGGGTTTTTATTTGTTCTCTTTGAGGCGAGAAATAACTTGCGATAGTACAACTTAAGTAACCAATAATCAACATTATATGTCATCGCGGCGCCAAAATGAGACTCCCAGCAAGTGTGACGGCCCCTGATAAGCACCTTACTTGTTCAAAATGGAGGCAACTGCTCTTGCATTCCAGGGGCAGAAAAGCCGGCTCTGCGCCCGAATCAGGTCGTTTTCCCATGGCTTTTCCTGCCCGGCTAGGTCCTCGGCGAACACGCGTTGGATGAAAACGAGCCAATCGAGCAATGGATAACTGCTAACGTCAGGCCCCGAACCCCGGCGGATGCTCGCCCGCAACACCGAACTCCCTCTCCAGCGCAAGTCCCGCCAGTGCAAGTGTCCCTTCGTCGAAAAGACGGCCAATCAGCGTCACTCCATGCGGCACACGCCGCGGCGGAGAGAACTTCGGCAATGGACGCTTCGGGTCCGGAGCCCAGTCGCTACGCGCTTCAGCCACTTCCACAAATCCGGCGCGCAGAGTTAGTGACGGGTGCCCTGTAGCATTCGTAATCACCAGCATTTCGTCGCGCAACGATGGCACCAGGAGAAGATCGACCTGGGAGAACACCCTCGCCATTTCCATAGCCACCTTCCGTCGGAAACGGTCAGCCTGCACAAAGTCGACCGCCGACAGAAACCGCGACTGACGGAAGCAATTGGGCCACGCGTCAGGTACCTGCACCTTGAGTTCGTCTACCTTGTGACTCAGGGTCAGCTCCTCAAACGCCGCGCCGGCTTCGGCAAACAGAATCAGGTCAAGCGAATCGTACGGCCAGTCCGGAATCGATACCTCCACCGGAACCATTCCGAGTTGATTCACCGCCCACAGCGCAGCCCGGTCCACATCGGTTGCAGGCTCTTCCTTCATCCACTTTGGAAAGTAGCCAACGCGCAAACCGTTAACGCTTTCCGTAGTGTCAAAGGCCAACTCGCTCGGCACGCAGGCCACGTCGCGTCCGTCGGGTCCGGAGATCGCGTTGAGCACCATGATCGTATCCTCCACGCTGCGCGCCATGGGCCCCAGCTTGTCCAGCGACCAGCACAGGGTCATGGCTCCCGTGCGCGGCACACGCCCATATGTGGGCCGCAGTCCGGTAACCCCGCAGCGCATGGAAGGGCTCACGATGCTGCCGCCCGTTTCGCTTCCGATAGCGAAGCCAACTAGGCCAGCCCCTACGGCTGCGCCCGGACCAGCGCTCGACCCGGACGAGCCTTCCTCCAGCAGCCAGGGATTCATCGTCTGCCCACCAAACCAAATATCGTTCAACGCCAAAGCGCCCAGGCTCAGCTTGGCCACCAGCACAGCACCGGCCGCATTCAGCCGTTCCGTCACCGTTGCATCCGCCGCGGGAATTCGATCGCGGAAAGGCTCGGCTCCATAGGTCGTTGCTATGCCGGCCGTATCAAGCAAATCCTTCGCGCCCCAGGGGATCCCATGCAGCGGGCCGCGATACTTCCCTGCCGCAATCTCGGCATCCGCCTGCCGTGCCTGCACCAGGGCATGTTCGCGTGTGAGCGTGATGACGCAGCGCAACTGGGTGTTGTAGCGTTCCAGCCGTCGAAGGTAGATCTCGGTCAGCTGCATAGATGTCAGTTTCCGGCTCTCAATCCACCGTGAGAGCTGCCACACGGGAGCGAACGCGATCACCTCTTCGCTTTCCGGGAGTGCCGCCCCCGGATCGCTGCTGCGGACGAAGTGATTGCCGCTCTGGCGCACCGTCACAAGCCCAGGCAACGCGGGGTTCCACTGCGTGGCTGGCGCCAGAGCTGCCTCAAGTTCGATTTTTCGTGGACCGGTTCTCCGTTCCAGAAGCGGCGCCATCTGCATCCGCCAGTTCCCTGCCGCCGTCGCGCGATCCGTCGCGGTCATCTCCAGTTGCACCAGCTTTTCCGCCTCGGCAAACGTTGCGGGCGATACTTCAGGCCCCACCGGCGCAGAAGTTCCAAAAGCAGGCGGAGCACCAGGCGGCAAAGCTTGTTGCGTCTGGCCGGATTGTGCGGGTGCAACGGCCTCAACAGCGGATGCCAGAATCCCAACAGTCGAATAAGTGAGAAACTCTCTACGCGAACTGGCCATGGATCTCCTTGATTGAATAATTAAGGGGATTTGCTTGAACACTCGCATTCATCATATCCGGCCTTTTGCCCGGCGCGACGCCAATGGTATCGTGCCGTTTGCCGATTTATTCTCTCCAAAGATGCACAATCGGAATTGTGATCACGACCTTCAAATCCGCAGGAATAACCGTTCAAAATGTCAGGGATGTGACCGGTTTATACCAAATACCCCACCCCCCTCCCCCCGAAATCACCATTCCCCCGCCGCAATCTACCAGCAACCATATGCAAATAAACAAGTTAACAAATACTCCCATGTACCACTCAGTAAACAAAGACCTCTGAAATCGGGCCTTTTTCGTTCAAATAACGCCGCCAAATAGGTCGAAACTGCCACAAAAGGGCCGATTTTAATTCAGTTCTGGAGGGGTTCGATTCGGAACAACAGCTGCGGAGTAAGATGCCATGAATGCCTTGTATCCGTCGTCTCCCTCTTGCCGGTCGCGCGATGGCTGGGAGAAAAAGCCAAACCATCGGCCGTCGGGTTACTGCTACGCTGGTTTCGCTATAGGAGCGGAGAATGATGTCACCGAAGGAAATACAGACCGCAATAGTTCGTCTTCAAGGCGCCGCCCTTTTGATCTGGATGATGGCTGCAGTTTGCCTGGGAGAAAACGTAACGCTCGCTCAGGCGCCGCAAGCCGCTCCGCCGGCCCAGACTCCGGCGCATCCATTGCGCCCCACGCCACCCACCCGCGATCCCAACTCGCCCGGCTATGTAATAGCTAAAGACTTGCCTGACGCAACAAATGCTCCAGCGAATGTCGACGGGAACTTTATCATTGGCCCCACGCACATTCCCGCGCCGGAAGCAACACCGCAGGAGGGCGTCCCCCATGGAACGGTTATCGAGTTCACCATGGATTCGGCTGACAGCAAGATTTATCCCGGCATTGCGCGGGACGCTGGTACATTCGGCACGCCGGATCCCGCCGATCCCAGCAAGTTGATCCTGACCACCAGCCATCCTGCCCACTACACGCGCCACGTAGCGGTTTACGTTCCCCACCAATATGTCCCTGGAACCGCAGCACCTTTCATCGTTGGGGCGGACGGCCCGGATAGGCTTCTGTTCATGGTTCTGGACAATCTGATCGCAGAACATAAAGTGCCCGCAATGGTTGCCATCTCAATCGGCAATGGCAGCGGCGACGCGCAAGGCAGCGAGCGAGGCCTCGAATATGACACCATGTCTGGGCTGTATGCGGAGTGGGTGGAAAAGGAAGTCCTGCCCCTGGTTGAGGCTCAGGCGCATGTTAAGCTCACGCACGATCCCGACGGCCGCGCGACGACCGGCGGGAGTTCGGGCGGCTCGTGCGCATTGATCATGGCCTGGTATCACCCGGAGTTATATCACCGCGTTTTGACCTACTCGGGCACTTATGTGAACCAGCAGTGGCCGCACAGTGATCAGACCCCTCATGGCGCATGGGAGTTTCATGAACACTTGATCCCGGATAGCCCGGTAAAGCCCATTCGGATCTGGATGGAAGTTGGCGATCGCGACCTTTTCAACCCGAACATCATGGCCGATCATATGCATGATTGGGTGGTTGCCAATGAAGAGATGGCCAAAGTGCTTGCGGCTAAGGGTTACCATTACCAGTTTGTTTTTGCCCGCAATGCCGGACATGTGGACCGCACCGTAAGACAACAAACGCTGGCCGAAGCGCTTGAGTACCTCTGGCAGGGATATCCGATTGATGGAGCGAAGTAATGGCCAGGATTCCAAAAACAATCGCGGACGCAATGGCCATTGCGGTACTCGCCGTGACTTCGCTCTCTGTTGCGGTGGTTGCTGCACAGACAGGTGACAGCCTGCGACTCGTGAACCGTTCAATGAGTGCCGAGTTCCATGTTGCCGGGAACATGGTGGACGGCCTGGTGATTACGGACCGCATCCATGAACTCAAGATCCCGATTGCGACCCCCTTCGCCATTCTTCTGAAGGACGGAACTATTTACAGCGCAAGCAATCTGACGATGGCTGGACCACCGGCGAAGCGTGAACTGACGCCGCATCCCGACGCATCGCGCCTGGCAGACCGATTAATGGGGCAAGCGATCGATGTTCCTCTCGAGAGCCCCGATCATTGCCTCCGCGTGATGTGGTCGCTGGTGCTCCTTGACGACTCGACGTACCTGCGGCAGGTTCTCAGAATCACCGCCGTAAATGTGGACATTCCCATTCGTCGAGTCCAGCTCGTCGATCTCGTGCTCCCAGGCGCTCGTGTCAGCGGATCCGTCGATGGTTCGCCGATCGTAGCCGGGGATCTCTTCCTTGGATTCGAGCATCCGCTCTCGCACAGCGAAGTCAGGCGTGATCGAGCTACCGCATGGATTGACCGCGATCTGCCTTTGCGCAATGGCCAGACCATCACTTACTCCTCCGTGATCGGTGTGGCGCGTTCCGGGCAGATGCGCCGGGACTTCCTCGCATACCTTGAGCGGGAGCGGGCTCATCCATACAGGACGTTCCTGCACTATAACTCGTGGTACGACCTTGGGTATTTCAACCCCTACGACCAGGCCGGGGCCCTGGATCGCGTGAACATATTCGGCCGCGAACTAACGCAAAAGCGCGGGGTCACGCTTGACTCATTCCTCTTCGACGATGGCTGGGATGATCACAAGTCGCTTTGGAAGTTCAACGATGGGTTCCCAAATGGGTTTACTCCGATCAGTCAGGCCGCCGCGCAATACCGCGCCCATCCCGGCGTATGGATGTCGCCGTGGGGTGGTTACTCAAAGCCCAAGCAAGAGCGCATTGCATTTGGAACGGCTGCGGGGTACGAGATCGTCGAAGGTGGTTATGCACTGTCAGGGCCGAAGTATTACAACGCGTTCCGCGATGTCTGCATGGACATGATCACGAAATACGGCGTGAACCAGTTCAAGGTCGACGGCACCGGCAATGTGGACTCCGTATTTCCCGGAAGCCAGTTCGATAGCGACTTCGATGCTGCGATCCACTTGATCGGCGAGTTGCGCGCAGCCAAGCCCGACATCTTCATCAACCTGACAACAGGAACCTGGCCATCGCCTTTCTGGCTGATTTATTCCGACTCCATCTGGCGCGGCGGCGAGGACGACTCGACGGCCGGCGTGGGCACCTATCGCGAACGCTGGATCACGTATCGGGATGCGGATACCTACGAGCGCGTTGTGCAGCATGGACCGCTCTATCCGCTAAACTCCTTGATGCTGCACGGCATGATTTACGCGCAGCATCATCGCCAACTCGACAAAGATCCGGACAACGACTTCCGCAACGAGGTTCGCTCGTACTTTGGCACAGGCACACAGCTGCAGGAAATGTACATTACGCCTTCGCTGCTTTCCGCAGCCAACTGGGACGACCTTGCCGAGGCAGCGAAATGGTCGTGTGCTAATGCGGATGTGCTGAAGGACACGCATTGGATCGGCGGTGATCCCGCGTGGCTTGAGGTGTACGGCTGGGCATCGTGGTCGCCGAGGAAAGGCATCCTGGTGCTGCGCAATCCCAGCAATAAGGACCAGACGATTTCAATCAAGCTTCAGGATGCTCTCGAACTGCCTCAAGACGCCGCGCAGGTTTACCGGGCAAAGAGTCCGTGGAACGAAGATGCGAGCCAACCCCCGCTGGTGCTTCGCGCACAGGATCCGCACGAATTCCATCTGGCCCCGTTCCAGGTGCTCACGCTTGATTTGATTCCCCAATGAGCACACCAGCCTGCGAATACAATCTCGATGCGGTGATCCGGCAATTCCAGTTCTGCGGTAATCTTTCAACCGCAACGCCTCACGGCAATGGCCATATCAACGACACCTGGCGTCTTGTGTTTCAGACAGTGGGCGCGCCGTTGCATTTCATTCTACAGCGAATCAATCACAACATCTTCAAGAACCCCGTTGCTCTCATGGAAAACATTGAACGAGTGACAACTCATCTGGCAGCTCAACTTGCCGATGCGCCGGACCTCGAACGCCGCGTCCTGAAGTTAATTCCGACGCACGACGGCAGAAACTGGCACCGGGATGACCAAGGAAACTACTGGCGCGCATACCGCTTCATCGAGGGATCTCGCACCTATGATGCCGTCGAATCTACCGAGCAAGCGTTTCAATCGGCAAGGGTCTTCGGCAGATTTCAGCAACTGCTTGTGAACCTGCCCCCACCGCGGTTGCACGATACGATCCCGGACTTTCACCATACTCCCAAACGATTCATGGCCCTGGAAGGGGCAATTGCCGTCGACGTCGCGAACCGGGCAAGGCTGGTGAAGCCTGAGATTGCGTTCGCCCTGGCGCGTCAACAGATGACCGGTGCCCTGCTGAACGCAGGCCTGCCGGAACGGGTCACGCACAACGACACAAAAATCAACAATGTGCTCTTGGACGACAAATCTGGCGAAGGCATCTGCGTCATTGATCTGGATACAGTCATGCCCGGTTTGATTCATTACGACTTTGGCGACATGGTGAGGACGGCGACCAGCCCTGCAAGCGAAGACGAGCGCGACTTATCCAAAGTGCATCTGCAGTTCCCGATGTTCGAAGCGCTGCTACGAGGCTATCTCAGTTCTGCGGGGGATTTTCTCACCAAGTCGGAGATCCAGCACCTCGCCTTTTGCGGTAAGTTGATCACCTTCGAGATGGGCATCCGCTTTCTCACCGATTTTCTGTCCGGCGACGTGTATTACAAAGTACACAGCGACGGACATAACCTCGACCGCTGCCGGACACAGTTCAGACTGGTCGAGTCAATGGAGCAGCAGGAGAACGCAATGGACCAACTTGTGCAGTCCATTGCGGGTTGAGACACAGCGACCTGACGAGAGCATTGAAAGAACGCCTTCCGGGCGGTTCACTTCTCAATGAAGGAACCACCCGGAAGACTACTTGCGCGCATTTTCCCTTCTTAGCCCTTGGGCTGCTCATCGTCAGAGGGATGAATAGTCCGGTAGCTCGCGTTCCCCTTTGACCAGACCAGGAGCAAAAGGTCCTTCCCACTCTGGTTGTTGTGTACCTCGTTGGCGAACTGATCTGCCGATTCCGCTGGCTTGCGGTTGACCTCCATGATGACGTCCCCCGGTTGGATTCCGGCATCTTCCGCCGGGCTGGCCGGACGCACGCTCTGAACGACAACACCATGCACCTGATCGGGCGCGTTGATCTGCTGCCGGGCATCCGCTGTCAGATTGCTCACCGAAAGGCCCAGTTTTCCGGTTTTCGCTCCGTCCGACCCACCTTGGTCGTCATTACCTGCCACTTCCGAGTTTCCATGGAACTGGCCAACAGTCAGGTTTAGCGTTTCAGGCTTGCCGTTGCGAATCACGCCGAGCGAAATCTTTGTCCCCGGAGCCATCTCGCTCACCGCAACCTGCAGGGCGCTGCCGTTCGGTATCTTTTCCCCGTTGATGTGCGTGATGACATCGCCCTGTTGCAGACCACCGCGGCTTGCCGGCGAGTCGGGCGTAACCTGGGATACGATCGCGCCACTCGCATCCTCAAGATTGAAGAAATGCGCGTTCTCTGGTGTCACATCATTCATGCCGATGCCGAGATAACCGTGCTCCACTTTTCCGTTCTTGATCAACTGCTCCGCGCTCGCGCGCACAATCTGCGAAGGAATCGCAAACCCTGCTCCCGCAAACGCCCCGTTGTTGGTAATGATGAAGGTGTTGATCCCAATCAGCTCGCCGTGCGCGTTCACCAGTGCGCCACCTGAGTTACCAGGATTAATGGCAGCATCGGTTTGGATGAAGTTACCCGGCTTCCTTGGGTCATCCGAGTAAGGGTTGGGCCGGTTGATCGCGCTCACAATTCCGCGCGTAACCGAGAACTGGAAATAGCCGAACGGGCTGCCGAAAGCCAGCACCGTCTGGCCGGGTTGCAGCTTTGTCGAGTCGCCCCAGGCAATGCTGGGAAGGTTGGTCGCATTGACTTTGATCACCGCGATATCGTTGAGCTTGTCAACGCCAACAACTTTCCCATTCAGGATGCGGCGATCATTCAGCGTGACCTTGATGTTAGTCGCGCCATCCACGACGTGATCGTTGGTCACAATGTAGCCATCCGGCGAGATGATAATGCCGCTGCCCACACCATGCTCGATCTGTGGTTGAGAGGGTTGCGGCTGCATCTGCCCGAAGAACTGCTGCAGTCCCGGCGGCAGCCCGCGCATCATCCCCTCGGGACCGCCTTCTTCGCCGTTACCCCGTGAAGTGACCGCGACGTTTACCACGGCGGGAGTGACCCGCGAGGCGACTGCTTCCATGGCGCGGTCGAGTGAAGTCAGGGCAGATACGCTGTTATCGTCAATCGCCGAGGCGGCATGAACGTTTCCGCGACCGACAAACAATGCGGCGCCCAATGCAAAGGCGCCAACAACCGCCGCGGGTGCCGCGAATCTTTTTGCCGTTACTACTAATTGATTAGTTACTTGATTCATGGGAATTTCTCTCCTTGTTTGACCTTGTGTTGTTCAAGTTGACCTCAACCGCTGCTGCGCCAGGCGCAAGGCGGCTAGATTTGAAGAATCAGCCAGCCGTTGGCTATCGGTACGGCGGCATAGGTGTTACGATCTCCCGGCGCAACCGCGATCACCAGACGCGCTGGAGGCAAGCCGTCATTCCAATCTGTCAGCACCAGCCAAGCCTGCCGATCTGGTGCGATGCGCGGCTTGGTCACTTGCTTTGCAGCGCGGCGGTGCTGTGCCTGCGGTTTCAGCGTGGGTTGAGCGGGCGACTGCGGCATCACGGCCTTCACCAATTGCAAAGAAGCACCCGATTCAGAAGCATATGAGCCATGGAGCCCAGCCTTCTGGAAGCCTGCTTCTGTTAGAGCGGGAGCCAGGGCCATTGAAGAATGGTACGTTGCGAACCCGACCAGTTGCGGACTGCGAGCCAGCGCCAGCGTGCCGCCGAATATGCCCAGCATCAAGCTACCGGTTACCATCGCAGCTTGTCTGCCTCCCATTGTTTGTCCAGGACGCATGAGGAGCCGCTGTACGCGACTGACAAGCTCCGACCGCCGTTCCCAGGCACCGAGCGCAAGAGAGAGCTTGCGGCGAAGCACGGAGTCTTCCGCAAGCCTAGTCAGGCACATCGCATAGCCTTTGCGTGTGCAACTTGAGCGCAAGACGCGGTCGTCGCATGCCAACTCCCGCTCGACGCAAAGCTGCCGCTCGGCCCAAAACAACACGGGATTCAGAGGGAAAAGCGTCAAGCCGACCTTCTGCAGCAGATTGGTCCAGTCGTCCCCGCGCCGCAAGTGCTCCATTTCGTGCAACACAACCTGCTGTAGCTCCAGCGCCGATAGCCTCTGCAACAACGCGGGCGGCAGAAGGATGCGTGGATGAAAGAAGCCGATAACGCTTGGCCGCTCAACCTCAATCGAGGTGCAAAGTTGGGCCCCGCGGCTGCCATTCTCACCTTGAAGAAGTGCTTGCAGAGGCTCGTCCGGGCGCACGGGTCTTGCGCGCTTTGCAAGTTGTCGTAAACGCGTGGCGCTGAAAATCAGCTGCATGCCTCTCCACAACGACAATGTAGCCCAGGCGGCCGCTATAGCAACGCTCCAACCGGGGCGCAGAACAATCGGCGAAGCATGTATCGGCTGTGCGAGCCCAATTTGACCTCTGAATGAGGGCAAAACGTGCATAAGCACAAGAAGAAGAAAGACATTGAGCCAGATTACAGAACGGGAGGCAGCGCTGAGCCGGGGAAGGAATCTCATGCACAGCGCCACACCAACCGCTAGAACGGCGCCCTCCCAGACAGCGGCAATCAAGGAGCCGACGGCTGCGGCAGAAAGAACTGATGCGCTCCGAAGCAGGAATTCCATCTAGGACACCTCCTGGGCTTCATCTGGCATGCTGGCGATTGCTTCTTTCAGACGCCTCAATTCATCCAGGCTGATCTCCTCGTCGCCAAGCATCGAAAGAAGAAGCCGCTCCCTGGAGTTACCGAAGAAGCGCTGCAAAACGTGGCGTACTTCCGAGCGGCTTGCTTCCTCTTCTCCGATGCAGGTGGCGTAGAGAAATGCCCTCCCCTCTTGGCGGTGGCTCACATACCCTTTAGTTTCTAGAATCCGAATGGTAGTGAGTACTGAATTGTAAGCGAGCGCCTCGTTCTCTGAGATCGAGCTGACCATATCGGCCACGCTGGACTCTCCCCGATCCCAGAGGATTCTCATCAGCCTGAGTTCGGCCGGTGTCAGCGTGATGGATTTCTTCGGCGGCATCGATCTTGAAAATCCTCTGGGGGCTTTGCGCCCTTATTGCTTAGTTTGACGTGCAACTAATGATTTAGTTAGCGACGCTCTGATAATTCACCTTGTGGTTGGACAACTATCTTCTTATCAAGCAGATGAAGGGCACAAAGACTGAAGCTGGATGAGTTCCGGCAAGCTCAATAGGCTTTGCGCGCTCAGCAAGGCACGACGCGGCGCCTACGTCCGCGGAGGGTGGTGCAAACACCGTGGAATAAGACTAAATTGGAGTGGGGCTGAGTTTCCCGAGCGCGTGTCACAAGTCGCGAGCGATCGCGCAACGCAGGCATTGGGGGGGCGCACCTGATTCTCGCCGCTGTGGCAAGCCCCGAGAAGAGGCATCGGATTGCACGAGTCCATCGATTGGCCAAGAAAATCAGAACCTGCGCGGCCGCGCAGGCGCACATTCCTTATAGTTTTTGTACTTTTTGCCTTGCTGATCTTCGCCTCCAGAACTGTAGTGAGCATCTGGGTCAATCTACTCTGGTTCCGCTCGCTCGGCTATGAAAGTGTCTTCTGGAAGACCCTCGGCCTGGAGTGGGGAGTCTTTGGGGCATTTGCTATCGCCACATTCCTGGTCCTGTACGGCACATTTTTGGCGCTCAGACACGCGCATGCCGGGGACCTACCCAGCAATCACACAATTTACGTTGCCGGAAACGCAGTGAACCTGCCGGTTGGCCCGGCAATGCATGTGATTGCGACCGGCCTTTTCCTCTTGATTGCGGTTGGAACCGGAGCCGCTATGAAAGCGCAGTGGCCTACGCTTGCACTATTCTGGTACGCGCCGCGCACCCTGGGAACCATTGCCGATCCCATCTTCGGACTCCCGCTAAACTTCTATCTCTTCGCCTTGCCTGCATGGCAACTGATTGCAGGATGGCTGCTG